>Ga0210396_10000120_pt1 | contig 135436 bp, 129 predicted proteins | sample IncBWH17OmetaG_FD_155466 | JGI IMG/M metagenome (GOLD analysis project Ga0210396, IMG submission 155466) | Forest soil microbial communities from Barre Woods Harvard Forest LTER site, Petersham, Massachusetts, United States - Inc-BW-H-17-O ...
GTTGGTGAAATGCCCAAAAACAATATTTCGAATGTATACGTAACGGGCAACATAGAATATTATGCCCAGAAAAATGTATCGATACGGGGAGATGGATATTTCTTCGTCAATTCACTTGAGCAAGGCAGTCCCTTAAAACAGAACAGCTCTGTTTACTTCGGTGCATTTTATCATTTCCCTACCCACTCCGGTTTTGATCCGCTAATTGGTGTACAGCCTGGATTAGCTTTTGCCCGCACCAGCGATACTGCTAATGCTAAAGCTGACCCGGGTGCATTGTCTCCTCTTGCTTCTTTTGTTTTTGGATTTAACTTCTTCGGAGAGAAATGGTTTCACATACAGGCAAACATTCGCTATACTGTTGGGCAGGAATCAACTGAAGAAAGCCAGTTTAACCTGAGTGAAATAAGCTTCAACTTCGGGCTTGGTTTTAATATTGATTTATTACCCAAGCATCCTAAATTGATTATTAAACCTCATGGTCCTGATTATATGTAAAACCTATTACTTAGTTTAATCAGTAATAATTTCACAAGTACTACCTTAGAATGTCATTGCCACGCTAAGCGTTGGCAGAATAGGCAATTGGTTTACGCGCTGGCCCGAAAGGCGATCGTAATAGAATATATTTTGCCTGTCTAATAAGTTTACAACACTTGCATTAATATGCAGGCCTACATTCTCCGACAATTGGAAAGACTTATCTAAACTAATATCTAAGCGTGCATAGTCAGGTAACCTTGAACCATCGAATGTACCATACAACGTACCCAGGTTAGCGTTAGTGGTTGTGTAGTTAGTGCCAATACTATTGAACGGAACATTAGGATAATAACCTTGTGTTGGTGTGAACGGAAAACCTGAACCATAGTTGAAACGAACGTCGGCCATCCAGCTAAGATCTTTACCAAAAGTATACGATGCCACTAAGTTAACGTTGTGCCTGCGGTCGAATGGAGGAGGGAACTGGTAGCTTCCATCCCAATATTCAACATAGCCTAATGAGTAAACACCATACAATGAAAGATTCTTATGATCGTACCTGATAGTTATATCAGCACCATATGCCTTGCCGCTCTGCACCAAAAAATCTTTTTTAAGTGTATCAGGTATTAAATAATTATCGGCATTATCGTCGTATATTTTATTGTAATTAAGTGTAGAGGTTTGCAGGAAATTTTTATAATAACCTTCAATGTTAATATGTACGAAATTAGAAGGATCGTACTCAAAGCCGCCTGTCAGGTGATAACCTCTTTGCAGCGGGCTGGTAACAGCCTGTGTAGAACCATTTTGCTGGGTAAACTGCGAAGGCAGGTCTGCGGTTGGAGGCGCAGTGCTTATGCCGTAGAACAGATCTACCACATCTCTTTCATCAACAATACTTATAAGGTCCTGTGAATATATTCCGGTTGCGAACTTAACCCTGAACTTATCGGTAATATTATATTTAGCATCAAGCCTTGGCTCGGGTGAGAGCTGGTTATAGGTAGCATAATACTGTACGCGGAAGCCCGGTTCAACGATCAGTTTTTTATTGGTACTTGTTATTTTCAACTTCACATAACCGTTCAACTCATCTGAAGTTAGTGAGTCATTAATAAAACGCTCTGCACTATTATAGAAGTTAAAAGCTGTTTGGGTACCCGAAATATCAAAGCCATAATATAAATTGGTATTACCCATAAAGGATGTAAACTTCAGGTTAAGGTCAAAGGTATTGATACTGCTTTGCCTTGGCAATCCATCTTTTTGTGCATCGCTGATGGAATAATTAGAAAAATCAATATTCCCTTCCATCAGTGAACTTGAGTTACCCGGCACCAGAATAAAGTTTGCTCCAACACCATACTCCTGCCATTTAACGGTATCAATACCCGGATAAGTTACATTATCGTTGTAGTCGAATCCGAAAATATTAAGCTTGCTTCCATTGGCTGTGTTCAATGATACTTTACCATAGTAATCGGCAAAATTAAATGGTATACCGCGGCCTGAATCTATCCATGGGTAAAGTGCTTTCGAAGTCTGGCCTATGTAAGAATTTTTTACAGAAAGTATAAATGAAGAACTTGCTTTATCAGGATCATCATTTGCATTTTTAATCAGCGGGCCTTCAACCAAAGCATGTGCACCAAATGGGCTAACGTCAATCTTTCCGCTTACTCTTTTCTTATTTCCATCACGGGTACGTATATCCATAATGGACGAAACCCTGTCTCCATACTCGGCATTAAATCCACCTGCATATACCGTAGCGTCGCTAATTACATCACCATCAAAAACCGAGAATAAACCTATAGAGTGAAAAGGATTGAAAATGGTCATACCATCCAGTATCACTTTATTCTGTATAGGTTGTCCGCCTTCAATATAAAGTTGTCCGCCCTGGTCACCGGTAGAAACCACACCCGGCAATACCTGTAAATATTGAGCTATGTCGGGCTGCCCTCCAATGCTTGGTATCTGCTTCATCATTTGCGGAGTAATGACAGTAACGTTAACATTAGGATCTGACTGGCGCGATTTTTCTGATGCACTGATATTTACAGAGCCTAGTTCTATGCTGGCATCTGCTATATAAAGTTTTTTAGTAACTATCTGGTCCTTCAATACGGTAACACTTTCATGCGCGGTATCATACCCCACCGATGTTGCAACCAGTGTATATGTTCCGGGGGTGATATGGGTAATTGAATAATATCCGTTTACATCGGTTGTTGCTCCTATAGTTGTACCTTGCAGGTAAACGTTTGTAAACAGTGCAGGCTCGCCTGTTTTTTTCAAATAAACAAAGCCGCGAATTGTTCCGGTGTTATTTTGTGCTACTGAATGCGATGCTGTAAAAGCAAAACAAATTGCCAGTAGTAACGATAGAAAAGAATACCTGTGTAATTTCATATATGTTATAGCCAGGTCGAAAAGGGCAACAAAAGTAATAATTAGCCCTTCAAAAGCAAATACTAACGCGACATTCCCATGATTATATCATACTCTTCCTTTTTAATTGGCATTACTGAAAGTCTGCCAATGCGTATCAGCGGAATGGTTGCAAGTTTCTTCTCGGCCTTTATATCTTGCAGTGATACAGGCCTTTTCAATGCCTCAACAGGTGCCAGGTCAACCACGGTCCAGTCTTTATCTTTTGGGTCAGGATATCCTGCTTTCACCACTTTCGCTATACCTACTATACACATACCTTCATTGCTATGATAGAAAAACACCTGGTCATCTTTTTTCATGGCGCGTAAATGCAAACGTGCAGCATAATTACGCACACCATCCCAAACTGTTTTTTTGTCCTTCACAAATTTCTCCCACGAATAAACCGAGGGTTCTGATTTTACAAGCCAGTAGTTCATATAATTATATTTTAAGATATTGTTACAGTTTCTTTAACAGCAGGCAGGTTATTATTTAATTCTGCTTTTTCGTAAGAGCCTATTTTATCAAACTCTATAAGTGCTGTGCCCTTTTCATCTACATAAAATGCCGGAAGGAAGCGGGCCCCCCAAACAAGCTCATCCATAAGGTACGAATTGCGCGAATGCACATGTTCACCAAATCCTTCGTCATGCCCTTTCAGCTTTATCATTATCTCCGAGCCCATGCCTTTAAGATCTTCTGCTGTTTTTCCATATAGCGGGCTCTTTTCATCAATCGGGTGAACCATGGTCCAGGTCAGTGGCAAATAAATAACATCATTCCTTTCCAGCGGAAGCAGATAATACCTCCGGATGAACTGCTCTCCTGCTTTTTCTATATACGTATACGTTACATCAACATGCACCTCGGTCATCAGGCTGTCGCGCAAGTTGGCAACACGCATCATCAATGCGTTTCCGTTTTTATATGGGGCTATAATAGCATTTTTGCTATATTCTATTTTTGATGTAGGCCTTGAAAAACGCCCGTATACCAAACCGGTTGCAACTGCAAAACCCAATAAACCTGTCATAGCTTCTATGCCCGACAATGCATTGGCCGCATAACCCGAAGGGTAAAAATTGCCATAGCCAACAGTAGTGAGTGTATGCAAACTAAAAAATATACATTGCCAGAAAGGTTTTATCGGTGCCATATCGCCCGAGACTTTTAAGCCATCGCCGAGCGAAAGATAGATTAATGCATAGGCCAGGTTAACCACTGCAAATGCAATTAGCAATATGGAATAAAATTTTATCCAGGAAACACGAATGAGGTATTGGAACAGATGCAAACGGCGAATATCAAATCCTTTGGCACGGACATTGAAACTTCCATCCTTGTTCATTACACGCCCAGAGCGTGCATTAAACTTTTCGCCAATACCGGGGTCTTTTATCTGTTCTGCCATGCGGTTTAATTATTACAAATATAAAAGTATGTTCGATTAATCTCGTCTAAGTTTGAATATATACCTATCTCATAATGAGAAGAACTTTAATTACTATTTTTGGAAATAGAAACATTTATCCGATCCTATTGAACACAAAAAACTACCTGCTGTTAACCATTTTGTTCTTCCTTGAAATAACGGCAGTGAGGGCTCAATCTATTAAGGGAACAGTTGTAGATAAAGAGACCAATACTCCGCTGATCGGAGCAATTGTTCAACTAAAGGATACAGCAATAGGAGGTGTTGCAGATACAAACGGTAAATTTGAAATCAATAACGTACCTCTCGGCAAGCATACTTTAATTGTTTCCTATTTCGGGTATCTAACCATTCCTGTTCCTGATATAGTTGTAACCTCTGCCAAAGAAGTTATTTTAACTATTGCATTAGAGGAATCGGCACAAGAGTTGAAAACAGTTTCGGTTGTTCAAAGCAAAAGTCATATAAATGAAATGGCCGTAGTAAGCGCCAAAACATTTAATGTGGATGAAGTGCAGCGTTATGCCGGTAGCCGTTCAGACATACCCCGAATGGCTTCCAATTTTGCAGGCGTGCAAGGCAACGATGACTCACGAAATGATATTGTCATTCGCGGAAATTCTCCCCAGGGCGTTCTTTGGCGGCTTGAAGATATTGACATTCCGAACCCAAACCACTTTAACATTCCGGGTACTACAGGTGGGCCCGTTACCGTACTGAATGAAAATACACTATCGAACTGCGATTTTTTTACCGGAGCTTTTCCGGCAGAATATGGAAACGGTGTGGCCGGAGTTTTTGATGTGAAGCTACGTGAAGGAAACCAAGACAGAAATGAATTTACGGCCCAGCTTGGATTCCTGGGAACGGAATTATGCGGTGAAGGGCCTATTTCAAAAAGTGATGGATCTTCCTATCTGTTTACCTATCGGTATTCTACCCTGCAACTTTTTACCGGCCTGCACATTAATGTCGGAACAACCGCCATTCCCAATTACCAAGATGCCACCTTTAAACTCAATTTTCCCCTGAGTAAAAAAACTACACTCAGCCTGTTTGGTATTGGAGGCTTAAGTACTATTAACCAGGTATTCAGCAACCTTACATCATTTCAACCCGACCTATACGGACCTTCTGACAGAGACCAGTATTTCAGTTCGAATATGGGCGTTTTAGGGCTTTCGTTAAATCACACTTTTAACAATACAACATTTACCAGGCTTGTAATTGCAGAAACAGGCAGCGATGTTTTCGAGCACAACAATTATATATTCCGCAATAATTCCTTCCAGGTCGATTCATTAAAAAGTATACTTGGATACAACGATGTAATAACTGCTACCGTAATGCATTGGTATGTGAATAAAAAACTATCGGCAAGGCACACCCTGCGCTTTGGAATATTGAATAGCCTGTATAGACTTAACATGCAAGATAGCAACCGGGAAAACCCCGTTACCCGGCAAAACTGGCAATATGCCAGTACATACAAAGGCACTACAGACCTGGCGCAAGCATATATACAGTATAAATACAGACCATCGGACAATCTGACTTTAACAGCAGGATTACATGCACAATACCTTACACATAACCATTCAGAAGCACTGGAACCAAGAGCCGGGGCAAAGTGGATAATGGATGAGCAGAATTCCTTTAGCCTGGGGTACGGCCTTCACAGTGAGATGCTTCCTCTTTACCAATATTACTCTTACGTTCCCGGAACCGATGGCACAGGGCCTTTACCCAATTACAACGTAGGTTTTATACGAAGCGAACACTTTGTTGCAGGATACTATCATAATTTTTCATCATCGCTGAGGCTTGAAACAGAAGTTTATTACCAGTACCTGTATGATGTGCCTATTGAAACCCGCATAGGTTCTTCTTTTTCTGCTTTAAATGAAGGCACTACTTATGACAGGGCATTCCCTGATACATTGGTGAACAAAGGAACGGGATACAATTACGGACTTGAACTTACACTAGAGAAAAGTTTCGGGCATGGATATTATTTTTTGTTCACAAGTACGCTGTTCAACTCAGAAGCTAAAGGAGAAGACGGAGTTTACCGGCCCACTAATTTTGACAACAGGTATATTTTTAACCTCTTGGGTGGCTATGAACATAAACTTGGAAACAAAACCACCTTCATTTCAGGAATTAAAATTACTTACACCGGCGGATTACGGTATTCTCCGCCCGATATTGCAGCAACCAATGCAACGGGGTATTTTACAGTAGTTGATTCATTACGCAATACGCTGCAATTTCGCCCCTATTTCAGAATTGACCTGAAAATAGGAGTACGTATCAATGGAAAACATCTTACACACGAATTGGCCCTTGACCTTGTTAATTTACTAAATACCAGCAATGTTTTAGCAATAGATTACAGCTCAACCCTTGCACAGGAAGGCTCGTCATACCCATTTTACACCATTTATGAACTCGGGTTTTTACCCCTGTTTTACTACAAAGTTGATTTTGGCATCAATAATAAGAAAGCAGTCAACTAAGTATTTTTATAGATTTGCGTTAATTTTACCTTAACATATAAGTACAGTTACCCCATGCAGTGGTTATATTTAGCTATAGGAATAATTTTTGAAGTACTCGGAACCGTCTGCATGAAAAAGGCTGAAGGGTTTACAAAGCTTGTTCCTTCGGTTTTAGTATTTGTGTTTTATGCTCTTGCACTGGCCTGCCTGGTTATGGTGCTTAAAAAAATGGGCGAAATAAGTGTTGTTTATGCTATATGGGCAGGAGCAGGAACAGCCTTTATTGCAATAATTGGAATGATATGGCTTAAAGAACCCGTTACCACCATGAAAGTAGCCTCCATACTTTTAATAGTGACCGGTATAGTAGGATTAGAACTTTCTTGATGGTATGAAAATTTTTTTAACCGGCAGCACCGGGTTTTTGGGAGGCGAATTGCTGGTTGACCTGGCAAAACGAAATGAAGTTGAAACGATCTATTGCCTTGTGCGTGCACTGTCTGAAGAGCATGCCATATTGCGACTGAAGCATGTTTTTGAATTACACGGAGATATCTTTGATCCCAAGAAAATTATACCTGTATTAGGTAACCTTGGTGAGCATGATTTTTCGAAATCGCTTATAGCAAACAAGGTGATCAACGATACCAATGTTATTGTTCACTCTGCCGCCAATACCTCTTTTTCGAAAGTATATGACAAGGTAGTGGAGCAGGTAAATATTTCGGGCATAAATGAACTTATTAAATGGTCACTCACGCTCAATAAGCTAGATACATTTGTTTATATAGGCACTGCCACCATTTGTGGTAAGGATATACGCAACAGGGTTGTAAAAGAAGAAGAGTCGCCAAACCCTAAGGCGCATCATGTGGTAAAGTACACCTATACCAAAATGATGGGCGAGATAATGCTTACCAAAAGCCTGCCTAAAGAAAAGATACTTATTGTAAGGCCATCTATCATTATGGGCGACAGCCGCGACTGGATACCACGTTCTTATGTTATCCTTTGGGCCATTGAAACAGTGAACATGTTACGCCTTATACCGGTTAACGGAAGAGCTGCTTTAGATGTAATACCTATCGATTTTGCTTCGAAAGCAATCACATCGTTAATGTTTGTAAAACGAAATCATTCCGTTTATCATATTTCATCGGGTGCAAATTCAGCAACCAGTTCTGAGCGTATTACCAATGCAATAGCAAAATCATTCCCCGACCTGCCTGCTTTCAAATTCATTGATAAGGAATTCATGAAAGACATTAAGCTTTGGGCAAAGAAAAAGCTACCTGAGGGAAGCAAATTATATGATTATAACGACTATTTAGAGTACTGGAAAGGCTGCTTTACCGATGTTAACGAAATGCGCATTTTATTGGCTGCTCTTGAGCCTTACCTTGAGTTTGCAGAGCTGGGACAGGTATTTGATAACAGTAAGCTGTTGCAAGACACTAAACTGTCTGATCCTGAGCCTGCTCACAGCTACCTGGCAAGGGCTGCCAAATACCTCAAAAACATAGATGTTTTTGCAGGCGCAATCGACCCATAAGGCGACTTATCTCGCTATATCAATACTTTATTGTGCTTTTTGGTATTTACATTTTTAAGGTAAATGCTATGAAACGTATTGTTTTTTTCATACATTTGTTTCTTAGTACTTAACTAAACCATAATATCATGTCGGGAGTTAACAAAGTAATACTTATCGGTAACTTAGGAAAAGACCCTGAAGTCAGATACCTGGAAGGGGGAATTGCGGTAGCAAATTTTCCGCTTGCCACCACCGAAGTTCATAAGAACAGGGCAGGCGATAAAGTAGAATCGACCGAATGGCACAACATAGTACTCTGGCGTGGTTTGGCCGAGGTGGCTGAAAAGCTTTTGAAAAAAGGAATGCAGGTTTATATTGAGGGCCGCTTACGCACCCGCACATGGGAAGATAAAGACGGATCGAAAAAGCGTGCTACCGAAATAGTAGGTGAGAATCTTACCATTTTAAGCCGCAAAAATACGGTTGGTGAAAATGGCGAAACCATCATTGCTTCGGCAGATGATTTAGAGATTAGTCCACCGGCTGACCTGCCATTTTAATTAAGATGCTATATTCGCATAATACTACCTCCGTAATAATCGGGGGTTTTGTTCTTTAATACAACGTAAAATAAATTGGACCCCGTACACCTATATACTAATACCCCGCTCCTTTCAGTCTTCCCATTTTTCAGCATGAGTTTTGTAGTGCTATGCATTGTAGCCCTCATTATTCTGTCTGCCCTTGTTTCATCTGCCGAAACAGCCCTGTTCTCTATTTCAAACCCCGAAATTGAAGACCTAAGGACCTCAACCGATAAGAAAGAAAAGCAGATAGGCGACTTGTTACAAAATCCAAAACATTTGCTGGCAGCGCTTATTGTGGCCAACAATTTCTTTAACATCAGCATTGTAATACTTTCAGCTTATGTCACTTCTGAAAGCATAAATATTTACCTGCACCCTGTGCTTGCATTTTTTGTGCAGGCCATTGCCATTACCTTTTTGCTGTTGCTTGCTTGTGATATTATACCTAAGGTTTATGCAACAGGGCATTCACTTAAAGTTGCAAAAGGGTTACTTCTGTTTGTTTACGTTATCCGTGCGTTCTTCTATCCTTTTGCATCTATGCTCACGCTATCAACCCTTTTTATGGACAAATATATCTTGCGTAAAAAGCAGGTTCTGTCGGCAGCCGATCTTTCGGAAGCGTTGGATATAACCTCATCTGAAATATCGCAGGTGCAGCAAAAGATATTGCGAGACATCATACAATTAGCCAATAAAGATGTGAAGGAAATTATGAAACCCCGCATTGATATTGTTGCTTTAGATGAGAGCCTTACTTTTACCGAACTGCTTAAAAAGGCTGTAGAATGTGGCTTTTCACGCATACCTATTTACCATTCCTCTCTTGATTCAATCACAGGCGTGCTTTATACCAAAGACCTGTTGGCACACTCTCACAAGGACGATACCTTCAACTGGAAGTACCTGCAGCATAAGGCATTTTTTGTGCCCGAAAGCAAAAAGATAAATGATCTGCTGGAAGATTTTCAGAAGAAAAAAATTCACCTTTCTATTGTGGTTGATGAGTTCGGAAGTACATCGGGCCTTGTATCGCTCGAAGATATTATTGAAGAAATACTGGGAGAAATTAATGACGAGTTCGATGAAGAAAATATTGTTTACTCGAAGCTCGACGACCACAATTTTGTATTTGAAGGCAAGATAACCCTGGGCGATTTCTGCCGTAAAGCCAATATCGATGATTCTATCTTCCAGGAGAAAAAAGGTGGCTCAGATACCCTGGCAGGCTTTATTATAGAGGTATGCGGACGCATACCTGAAAAGCACGAGAAGATAAATTTCGCGCACATTACCTTCACTATTGAAGCAGCTGACAAAAGAACTGTTCAGCGTGTAAAGGTTACTATCGGAGAAAAAATTCCGGTGGAGGTTGAAGCTTAATTCTAGTTACCATTATCATCCTCTTCACCTAATTGTTTAGGGCGATTCGGATTTTGGTTCTCCTGCTCATACTTGCTTTTCATGGAATCGAGCTGGGCGGGGGTCAAAATAAATTTACGCGGGTCGGCGGGCCTTCCGTTATGGAATGACATTGAATCTTTGGGGTTGCCATTATCATCATAATAAATCCACCTACCCTCTTTCACATCGTTTTTATAAGCACCTGATATTTCTTTTTTCCCTTCGGCATTATAATAAGTTACCGGGCCCTCTATCTTACCATCTACATAGTTACCTTCCAGTTTAAGTTCACCATTATCAAAAAATTGCTGCCACTTTCCATTCTCCAGGTCGTTGTGGTAGGTTTTCGATTCCAGCACATTTCCATCAGGAAAAAAAGTAATTGATTTGCCTTCTCGTTTTCCATTCACATATTGATCTTTCTGGCGTAGGTTTTGCAGGTAGTCAAATATTTTCCAAACGCTGTCCTTCTTCTGATCAACATACTTACCCTCACTAGCCATTACCCCTGAAGAATAATATTCGTGTACACGGGCTACCCTTCCATTATCAGAATAAATAGAAAGTATACGAAGGCTATCATCGGCCTCGTAAAAATACTTGAACACTCCGGTAGGCTTGTCGTCTTTAAAATGCCCCCTGTATCGCACATTTCCATTGGCATATTTTTGCTCCCAAAGGCCTTGCTTATGACCTAGTTTATCAACCCTATTGAGTGCTTTGCCCGTATCGGCATGTATGTAAACTATCCTAAGAGTATCTAAAAAGATAACGGTTGAGGTATCGGGGCGCTGCGTTTGTGCCATTGCCTGTTTTCCTGTAAAAAGGAAGGCAAAAAGAGCAATAAAGCTTATTTTAATGATGTTTTTCATACCCAAGTGCAAAGCTACAAAAATTTGAGGCTATGGGTATAACGCCCCTTTATTTGAAAAGATACATTATTCACAAAAAAATGTTGATTGGTTTATAAAACATCATTCCTTATTAATTTAAAAAGCACTACCTTTGTAAAGCAGGTTTTCAGTACTAATTTAGCTTTTATTAATTGATGTATGAGTAGTTTTCCTACCAAATATATTTTTGTGACCGGTGGTGTTACATCTTCACTTGGCAAGGGAATCATATCGGCATCACTGGCAAAATTACTACAGGCCCGCGGCTACTCGGTTACCATTCAAAAGTTCGATCCGTATATTAATATTGACCCGGGAACATTGAACCCTTACGAGCATGGCGAATGCTTTGTAACCGACGATGGAGCTGAGACCGACCTTGACCTTGGCCACTACGAACGCTTTTTGAATATACCTACATCGCAAGCGAATAACGTAACAACCGGAAGGGTTTACCAAAGCGTTATTGACAAAGAAAGAAAAGGCGATTATTTAGGAAAGACAGTACAGGTAATACCACATATTACCGATGAAATAAAGAACCGCTTCCGCATTTTAGCTAAATCGGGCAATTATAATTTTGTAATTACTGAAATTGGCGGAACTGTTGGTGACATTGAATCGTTACCTTATATTGAGGCGGTTCGCCAGATGAAATGGGAACATGGAAAGGATTGTCTGAACATTCACCTTACCCTATTGCCCTACCTGCATACTACCGGAGAATTGAAGACCAAGCCAACACAGCACTCGGTGAAATCGTTGCTGGAGTATGGCGTACAACCCGATATTTTAGTTTGCCGCAGCATTTGCCCTATCGATGAAGACATACGCCAGAAGCTGGCACGTTTTTGTAACGTAGCACCTGAAGCAGTTATTGAAGCTATTGACGCCCGCACCATATACGAGGTGCCGGTATTAATGGAAAATGAAAAGCTGGATGAGGTAGTACTTAAAAAGCTTGGCCTGCCTACTGATGGCAAGCCCGATATGAAATCGTGGAACGAGTTTTTGGAGCATCTTAGCCACCCAAAGAATTTAATCCGCATTGCATTGGTAGGTAAATATGTTGAGTTGAAAGACTCTTACAAATCCATTGCAGAATCATTTATACACGCCGGTGCATATAACGATGCCAAGGTTGAAATAGAGTGGATACATTCGGAAGATATTACCGAAGAAACCGTTGCCAAGCAATTTGAAGGCATACGTGGTGTTGTGGTTGCACCGGGTTTTGGCAAACGCGGTATTGAAGGCAAAATAGTAGCCATAAAATATGCAAGGGAGAATAAGATCCCTTTCCTGGGTATATGCTTAGGAATGCAATGTGCGGTAATAGAATTCGGCCGTAACGTATTAGGCTTTAAAGATGCACATAGCACCGAAATGAACCCCGCTACCACACATGCAGTAATTGACTTACAGGAAGCACAAAAGAAAGTTACCCGCATGGGTGGAACCATGCGTTTGGGCGCGTACCCATGCAGCCTGAAAGAAGGAAGCAAGGTGCAGCATATCTATAATAATGCAAAAGAAATAAGTGAGCGCCACCGTCACCGTTACGAGTTCAACAACGAATACCTTGCCGTTTATGAAAAGGCGGGCATGAAAGCTGCCGGCGTACACCCTGAGGCAGGCCTTGTTGAAATTATAGAATTAAAAGATCACCCTTGGTTCATAGGTGTACAGTTCCACCCGGAATATAAGAGCACAGTTGCTAACCCACATCCTTTATTTGTAGATTTTGTAAGGGCATCTCTACAGTTCAAACCAGCTTTAGAAGCGGTTAAGAAAGAAAAGGTATAAACGGCCATAGTTCAAGTTTTCGTTCGCCCCAAACCCCTAAAGGGGCTTTAAAATATCCATTATTAACGTCACTTAGCTCAAAGCCCCCTTTAGGGGTTTGGGGCGAAAAGGCATTTTAGTTCATCAAGTATAAATCTCCATTCATCTAATTTTCATTCTATCTTCATCTTAAAAGGGTTATTTCACCTTTGTAATGAGCGAAGAAATTAGTGATAATGAGCTTTTAGAGCAGTTCCGTATAGAGAGTACACGGAATATGGCTTTCCACATGCTTGTTACCAAGTACCAAAAACGGATCTACTGGCAGGTACGCCGCATTATTATTGACCATGATGATGCTAATGATGTGGTACAGAATACATTTATTAAGGTATGGAAAAACCTGGATGGCTTTAAAGAAGCATCGCGCCTTTACACCTGGCTTTACCGCATTGCAACCAACGAATCACTCACCTTCCTGAAACAAAAAAGAGCATCTTCTTACGTGTCGTTCGAGAGCGTAGAAAGGGGCTTGTCGCGCAAACTGGATGATAATTACTTTAAGGGAGATGAGATTGAAAAGAAGCTACAGCAGGCTATATTAACTTTGCCTGAAAAACAGCGTATCGTATTCAATATGAGGTATTACGATGAAACCCCTTATGAACAGATGTCTGAGATACTTGAAACTTCAGTAGGAGCCCTTAAAGCGTCGTACCACCATGCAGCCAAAAAAATAGAAGATTTTCTGAAAAACAATTAAACTTAGCCAAAATTGTAGCGTCAAATAATAGTAATGAGTAAGAATAGCGACATATTTAACGAGGATAACCTGGAAAAAGAGGCCCCCTTATTGGTAAGGATACCGAAAAGGAACCCCTATACAGTGCCTGAAGGTTATTTTGATGCCCTACCCTCTTCCATACTTGAAAAAGTACGCCAGAACAAGGCTGTGCCCGAAACAAGCGCTAAAATATTCTGGCTGTTCAGGCCACAGTGGATGATAGCTATTTTGGTATGCATCATTGGCTTTACTTTTTACACGCGCAGCAATACTCCTGCAACTCTTGAAACACTCACAGCACAGGTTGCAGATTCAGCTATTTACCAAAACCTGCAGAACAATATTGATTATGTAGATGCAAGTGCCCTGGAAGATGCGCTGCAAAATGATAACACAACCATTGTGCCAATTCGTTCTGATTCTACCAATAACCAGCAAGATATTGAAAATTACTTGATGAACCACAACGTAGATGCTACTGATATTGAAAACGAACTTTAATACTATGAGAACAATAAGAATTTTCAGCAAGCCCTCATTAACAGCAACATTGTTTGCGCTGTTCATAATGCTTGTACCGGTGTTGCGTGCACAGCAAGACAGAAGAGACAAAATTGAAAACATGCATACAGCTTATATTACTGAGAAAATAAATTTAACCCCTGACCAGGCGAAAAAATTCTGGCCTGTGTATGACCAGTACCGTGGCGAACTGCAAGAACTACAAAAGCAACGCCGCCAGAATGCACAAACCATAAAAGAAGCAGGCGGTATTGACAACATGAGCGATGCTGATGTTCAGAAACTTGTTACCAACGAAATTGATATTAAAAGCCGTGAACTTGACCTGCATAAAAAGTATGTAGTGAAGTTCCAGGAAGTGATATCACTGAAACAGGTCGCCAAATTATTTATGGCCGAAGAGCAGTTCAAGCTTTACCTTTTGGATCAACTGAAAAAGAGGAAACAAGGCGCCGGCAGAGAGCCTGAGTTTGTGCCACAGTGAGAATTGATTAACCCTTAAAAGCACCATGAAAAAGATAGTTCTAACACTGGTTGCTTTAATAGTTTGTTCTGCCGTCTTTGCGAAATTTAAAGATAGCTGCACCCTTATTCATTATACACATATTATTCGTGGACAATTTCAGGAACATGAAATGCGTGTATCTGTTGAGTTTTATTCAGGCTACGAAATGAATCTGAAGAATTCAACGGACGAACATCTCGACAACTCTGTAATTGCTGTGATACAATTTGATACACTGGATTACTGGACTGTTTATATTAAAGATGTTAGAGTTGATACAAAATTTCTGACAAAGGAAGAGTTGAAAAAAGAATTGGCGAAATTCAGTACATCGAATGGTCAGCTATACGATTTGCTAGCCGATGATAAGCATGGGGGACATTGTGAACTAGTTTTAGAATAGAAATGTATCTATTCCTCCCTATTCACCTCCCTCTAAAGGGAGACATTTAAATTTCCTTGCCTTACTTCAATATTGGATATTCGATATTGTAAAACCTTCCGGGTTTTACTTGCCTTTCTGTCTTTCCTTCCACAATTGATTGAAGGATTTTGGTGCAACGGTAGGCAGGTCGCGGCGGGTACCCCAGGCATCTTTAAAGAACCTGCGTATCATAAAGTTTTTAAATGATGCTCCTCCCCTCTCCATGCGGCTGCGCTTCATCATAGATTTGCGCCAGAATTTCCATATCGTCTTCTCGCTGCGGGTGGTATATTTTTCTTCTACCGAATCTTTACGGTTTAGCAACAACAGGTGGTGTATATCAATATTCACAGGGCAAACTTCTGTACACCTTCCACATAACGATGAGGCATAGCTCAGGTGCTTGAACTCTTTCATGCCCTTCATGCTTGGGGTAATAACCGAGCCAATAGGCCCGCTATAGGTTGTGCCATAAGCATGGCCACCAATGTTGCGGTATATAGGGCAGGCATTTAAACAGGCTCCGCAGCGGATGCAGTTAAGCGCTCTGCGCTGTTCCTTGCGGGCAAGCAGATCGGTACGGCCATTATCGAGCAGTACTACATACATTTCTTCCGGTCCGTCTTCTTCGCCTGGCTGGCGTGGTCCGGTAAGTATATTATTGTAAACAGTAACACGCTGGCCAGTGCCGTGTGTAGCCAATAGTGGCAAAAACAGATCAAGATCAGCTAAAGAAGGAAGTATTTTTTCAATACCTACAATAGCAATATGTACTCTTGGAAAAGCAATGGACATATAAGCATTGCCTTCGTTCTCACTCACCTCTACTCCACCTATATCGGCAATCAAAAAGTTGCCTCCGGTAATACCTGCATCCGCCTTAGGATACTTTTCTCGAAGCATTTTACGCACATAGGCAGTTATCTGTTCGGGCGTCCAGTCTATAGGGGTGCCTTTTTTCTCATTGAACAGCTTAGCCACATCCTCTTTCGATTTGTGCATAGCAGGCGTTACAATGTGGTATGGAGGCTCTCCGTCCATTTGCTGTATCACCTCACCCAAATCGGTTTCCAGGCTCTCTATATTGTTCTTTTCGCAGATATGGTTCACATCTACCTCTTCGGTAACCATCGACTTTGACTTAACCAGCATTTTAGCATTAATGCGCTTAAGTATATCAATGATCTCCTTCATGGCCACATCAGCATCGGGCGCCCAAATAACCTTACCGCCGTTCCTTTTAAAGTTTGTTTCAAACTCTATCAGGTATTTCTCCATGTTCTCGGTAACCTTGCTCTTTATGGCAGATGCTTTTTTGCGCGCCAAAGGCAGATCGGAGTATTGTTGTTTGCCAACAATTACCTTCTTATCGTACTGGCCAATATTGAATAACAGCTTCCTTTTATGCTCGGCATCAAAAGTCTTTGCTTCTGCATTTTTAAGGAACAGTTCTGCTGCGCTTGCCATAATTATATTAACGTATTAACATTCTATTTTATGAACCCTCTCGGTATGCCTGCCGCCCTCAAATGGTGTATTTAAAAAGGCATCTACACATTTCCGGGCTTCCTTTTCATCCATATATCTGGCAGGCAGTGCCATTACGTTGGCATCGTTATGCTGGCGGGCCAGCACTGCTATTTCTTCCATCCAGCAAAGTGCAGAACGCACACCATGATGACGATTGGCGCTCATATTAACTCCATTACCGCTGCCGCAAATAACAATTCCGAAATCAACTTGCTTATTTTCTACAGCACTTGCAACCGGGTGTGCAAAGTCAGGATAATCGACACGATCGGGAGAATTGGCTCCGAAATCTTTCACTTCTAACCCTTTCTTTATCAAATAGGTCTTTACCTTCTCTTTAAGTTCGTACCCCGCATGATCAGCGCCAATGGCTATTTTCATTACCTTGCTGTTTTTATAATAGTGGCAAAGTTACGATGCAATTGCTTACATACTAAAAAAAAGATACAGAGGCAAAATGTTTTATGAACGGCAATTGTTAATAAGCGGGTTTAACATGTTAACATCTCCTAATTAAATAACTTTGCATTGTATGTTTATTGTTGCCCTATTTTAATTTTAGACATAACAACAAAATAGAAACGGTTTTATTGAGTTATAAATTAACAGTGAACACACAGAGGTAAGAGAAACAAAGTATCAACAAATGCATTTGTCAATAACAATTAACAGAGTGTTCATTACTTAACATGGTTTTGATAATCAGTATATTATGTTCTTATAAAGTCTTATTACTTGTTAATGGACTAGTAGTTTTAAATAAACAAGAATTTTAGAAATATTTTATAAACCATACTAACAGGCTAATAACAATAACAAAAGGTTTAAAGAAATAAAATACATTATATATATATGAATATGTATTCAGAGAATGTAGAAATTAAAAATGAAAAGTTCGATATAAGTTTAGATATCTTTGAAGAGATAAAAAAACTAAAAAAAGAAAAAAATGCTGTTATACTTGCCCACTACTACCAGGATGCCGATATACAGGACATTGCTGATTTTATTGGTGATAGCCTTGCCCTTGCACAACAGGCTGCTAAAACAAAAGCCGATATAATTGTTTTTGCCGGAGTGCATTTTATGGCCGAAACAGCTAAGATATTAAACCCATCGAAAAAAGTTGTAATGCCTGATCTGCGTGCTGGTTGCTCATTGGCCGATTCCTGCCCGGCCGATAAATTTGAAGCTTTTATTAAACAACATCCCAATCACGTAGTCATATCGTACATCAATTGTTCAGCTGAAGTGAAAGCCCTTACCGATATTATTTGTACATCGAGCAACGCTGAAAAAATAATTAACAGTGTGCCAAAAGACAAAGGAATAATTTTTGGCCCCGATAAAAATTTAGGCGCTTACCTGGTTAAAAAAACAGGACGTAATATGGTTTTGTGGAATGGCGCTTGCATGGTTCACGAAATATTTTCGCTTGAAAAAATAAACCATCTTAAAAATTTAAATCCTAAGGCTAAACTTATTGCCCACCCTGAATGTGAAGAACCTATTTTACGGATTGCTGATATGATAGGTTCAACTTCTGCCATGCTTAAATTTACACAGGAAGACAGCGGCAATGAATATATTGTTGCTACTGAAACAGGTATCATTCACCAGATGATGAAATCTTCTCCGCATAAAACATTTATTCCTGCTCCGCCAAATAATTCATGTGCATGCAATGATTGTCCGCATATGAAGTTAAATACCATAGAAAAGCTTTATAATTGTATGAAATATGAGCGGCCTGAAGTGATAATGAAACCTGAATTAATGAAAGCAGCTGAAAGATCGATACTCAGAATGCTTGAATTATCAGCAAATTAAACATGAAACTAAAACCCCAAATAAAATATTTTTTTACTGCAATTGTAATTTTTTGCGGCCTCTTCTGTCCTGTTAAGAGTATTGCCCAAAAACCTGTTGAAGGATATAACAAGCTTTATTATGCTAACGGAAAAATTTCGAGCGAAGGCACTATCCGCAACGGAAAACCCGATGGTTACTGGAAAACATATTACGAGAATGGCAAAATAAAATCGGAAGGTAACCGCAAAAATTATGTACTTGATAGTACCTGGAAATTCTATTCATCAACCGGATTAATGTATGTTTCATTTACCTATAAAAATGGTAAAAAGAACGGCTATAAAAGCAGTTATGTACCCGATGCAAAAGATAGCAGTATTGGAATTTTAAGCGCCACAGAAAACTATGTAAACGATACGCTGCAGGGCCTTGCTTATATTTACAAGGGCGGGAAATTGCATAATATTATTAATTATAAAGACGGGCTTGCCGAAGGCAAATCGTTGGAGTTTTCTCCCGATTCGCTCATCACTACCATTACACTTTACAAAGGTGGTTTTGTGAAAAAAGTGTATAAGATAAACCGCTATAATACCCAGAACCATAAAGAAGGTTTGTGGCAAACATTTTTTGCCAATGGTAATGTGCAATGGGAAGGTACTTATGCCGATGGTAAGCGCGATGGATACTTTAAAACATATACTGAAACAGGCAGCCTTATCACCATTGAAAAATATATTAACGATGTATTACAAACTGACGCACCTGAGCTTGCAAAACTTGATGTAAAGACAACCTACTTCCCAGATGGAAGAATGCAGTCAGAAGGGCCTTATAATAAAAAGGGACAGCCGGTAGGCGTGCACATGCAGTTCAAAGAAAGTGGCGAAGTAGAAAAAGCAGATATATACGACAGTGGAAGAATAATGGCCGAAGGTGTTCTTGATACTGCAGGGGTTCAGGAAGGGGAATGGAAAGAGTTCCATGAGAACGGGCAATTAAAATCAATTGGCACTTACCTGCATGGCACAAAAGTGGGTGTGTGGAAATATTATTACGCTAGCTCAAAATTGTTTGAAACCGGCAAGTACGACCAGAAAGGAAGGCAGCAGGGAAAATGGATGTGGTACTTTGATGATGGCAAAGTACGACGTGAAAGTAATTTTTACAACGGGCTTGAGGATGGCGATTTTGTTGAATATACTGATTCGGGCAGTGTAATTACCAACGGACAATATACAGAGGGTTTGAAAGAGGGGAAATGGTTTTACATACTTGGTAATTACAAAAGCATTGGCAAGTATACCGACGATCAGCAGGACAGTGTGTGGAAGGAATATTATGTCGATAATGGCAAAATACGGTATGAGGGAGATTACAACCTGGGTAGGCCCGATGGCAAGCACGTGTGGTATTACCCCGATGGAAAAGTAGAAATATCAGGCCAGTATACTATGGGCGTAATGGAAGATAAATGGAGATACTTCGATACCGATGGCAATCTTTTCCTCACTATCACCTACAAAGACGACATTGAGGTAAAATATGATGCTGTGAAGGTAGATCAGTAGGAATTACACATCTTTTTAATACTTTTTGGGCTGTTGAAAACTGTAGGTGTTTTTTGTTTTCTCCAATAAATTTAAGGAGTAAATTTGTAAGAGTTAACAACCACTCCCCCATCACAAAATGATTTCTGAAATACCATTAAACACAGCAGCTTGCTTTTATTTATCGGCTATTTGTGATTGCATTAGAGAAGAAAAAAATCATATACAAATACGACAATTTACACCACATGAAATGAGTGAAAAGTGAATGACTAAAAGCTAAAAATGAAAGACATTTTGGGGTTAGGCAAAACTCAAAAGTCGGGTTACAAAACTCCGATTTTTTCCGAAAACATAAGATTGAAAACCAATACGTTGATGGTTTACACTTTTGCAAATGTGTAAACCGTGTTCAGGGGTATCAAAGAATGAAAAAGTAGGAATAAAAAAAATCTGAGTAATCTGTTGGCAACTGTCTTAATGAATCTTAGTGTGCTTTTACTTTGTGTTCTTTGTGGTAAAATAAATGGAATAGATGTTTCATAACCTCAACATGATAATCAAAATCTTAACCTTGGCCTCAATCTCAACCTAATATCCATTTATTCCTATTTTTGTAAAACAATCAGTGCTCAATGAATTTCGACCTTAAGCAAATAGCCAGCGCAACAATGATATTGTTTGCCGTTATCGATATACTCGGTGCTATACCTGTAGTAATTGATCTGGGCAAGCGCATGGGTGAAATAAACTCACAAAAGGCAACATTGGTTTCCGGCGCTATTATGATCGTCTTTCTTTTCATTGGCCAATCTATACTCGGGCTTATTGGCCTAGATATTCCTTCATTTGCATTGGCAGGTGCCATTGTAATTTTCTTCATTGGTATTGAAATGGTATTAGGTATTCGCTTATCGAAAGAAGAAACCACATCTGCTGTATCGGTTGTGCCTATTGCTTTTCCGCTTATAGCCGGAACAGGAACCCTCACTACCCTACTCTCCATTAAAGCTGAATTTTTTACTGAAAATATTATAGTTGCCATTTTGATCAATTTGATTTTCATCTATGTCGTATTGCGCAATACAAAATACCTGGAGAAAGTTCTTGGCCCTGGTGGTATAATCATTCTTCGAAAGGTATTTGGCATAGTACTTCTCGCCATTGCCATAAAACTTTTCCTAACTAACCTCGGCAGCGTATTAAATCTATCTCATGCATCAGGAAGGGCACTTTAATCAACCGGCTTTTGTCAGAGACGTAATAATTGGCCTCTCTGACGGCATTACGGTGCCATTTGCGCTCACTGCGGGCATAAGTGGAGCGGTTGCATCAAACAGCATTATAATCACGGCAGGAATAGCTGAAATATGTGCCGGGTCGATTGCAATGGGCTTGGGTGGGTTTTTATCAGCTAAAACGGAAGCTGATCATTATTATTCGGAATTAGCCCGGGAATATAGAGAGGTAAAGGAGTGCTATGATATTGAAAAACAGGAAGTTAGGGACGTTTTTGCCAGCTATGGCCTGTCAACGCAAGCACAGGATATGATTGCAGATGAGATGGTTAAGGACGAAAAGAAGTGGGTCGAATTCATGATGCGGTATGAGCTTGGCTTAGATGAACCGGACGCTCAGCGTGCCAGGAAAAGTGCCCTGAACATTGCTATCTCATACATCGTTGGCGGCCTGATACCCCTACTGGGTTATATTACTACCTCTACCCCGGAACATGGGCTTAGGGATTCATCTATTTTCACAATTCTATGTCTATTGATATTCGGGTACCTGAAGAGTAAGTTTACAGGGCAAGAACCTGTTTCCGGGGCATTAAAAACAACCGCAATTGGTATTTTGGCAGCTGGTGCTGCATTTGGAATTGCATACGCATTCAATCATTATAAATAGCTATAGCGATATGGAAATTACACCAGAAATTGTAGGAAGAATAAAACAACTGGATGAAAAATACCAGGCCATGGGGCAGGATATGGTATCATATCTGGATGGCCTTTTATACATGGATTATTTGAAGTACTGGGACTATGTTCACACCGATACTTTACTCTCACTTCAGAACCCCAGAACTAATTTCCCTGATGAAAAGATCTTCATCATGTACCACCAAATTACGGAGCTGTTCTTTAAGTTATGTATACACGAGTTTGAGCAAATAGCCACTGAAGAAAAGCTTGACCTTAAATTTTTAGTGACCAAACTTAAGCGTATAGTATCGTACTTTGATGGGCTGATTACTACCTACGATATCATGGTAGATGGCATGGATAAAGAGCAGTTCTTAAAGTTCCGTATGGCACTATTACCGGCAAGCGGATTTCAGTCGGCGCAGTACCGGATGATAGAACTTTATTCTACCGATATGATCAACCTCGTACATAAGGAATATCTGGCCAAGAACCCTGCAATAAAGGATGCTAATGTAGAGGAGAAATACGAACATATTTATTGGAAGACAGGTGCCACTGAATTAGCTACGGGAAGGAAGACTTTAACCCTAAAGCAATTCGAAGAGAAGTACGGAGATGAGTTTATTAGGCTGGCAAATAGTTGCATCAAACATAACATATATGCCCGAGTAAGAACGCTCCCAGAGGCCGATCAGAAGAACCCTGAGCTCATTAAATTGCTCCGTGATTTGGATGCCAATGTGAATGTAAACTGGTGTTTGATGCACTATAAATCGGCTGTAAGATATTTGCAAGGCGACCCTGATATTATAGCCGCTACTGGTGGTACTAATTGGCAAAAATACCTCCCTCCCCGCTTCCAACGGGTTATCTTTTATCCTGAACTTTGGACTGAATTAGAGAAGGCAGAATGGGGCAAGACCTGGGTTAAAAAGATTGTTCCAAATGCCGTATAATTCCTTTACGTTCCACGTGGAACATGAAGGAATTATGGAGTCGATTTATTGAATCGGTAAAGGAAAATGTAACCAAATTTGAAGCTTTAAGATGGTCCAAGTTTGTCTAGGTTCCACTTGAAGCATGATTGAATTATATCAAATGATATTAAAGTAATTAGGTGAAAACAGCACCGTATTCGCCCCTTAATTGGGTCCAAATTTTATTCAGGTTCCAGATGGAACCTACCAAGAAATCTTAAAAAAATATACGTTTAAATTGGTTACGTTCCACGTGGAACTACCGACCAATATGCACCATTAAAACCGAAATATCTGATGGGTTTATCCCGCTAATTCGTGATGCCTGGCCTAATGTTTTAGGGCGAAATTTTGTAAGCTTTTCCCGGGCTTCTGTAGACAAAGATTTAAGAGAATGGTAATCCAGGTTATCATGTAAAATAAGCTCTTCCAGGCGCAGGAATTTATCAGCCGTTTCTTGCTCTTTTACAATGTATCCTTCATACTTCATTTCAATCTCTGCCTGCTCTATTGTTTCACTGTCGTATTGTGACAAGAAAGTATTGATCTTTTCAGAGCTTTTGGCTATGTCTTTTATGCCAATATTCGGACGAGATAGGATAGGGAAGGCCTTCGTTTTTTGGCTTATTTCCATTGAATCAAGACCCCTTAAAATAGGGTTTATTTCATCCGGTATTAAGCTTTCAGTACGTAAATATTTGTTTATTTCCTGGCTACCTTTTATCTTTTCATTGACCCGATTGAATCTATCTTCTTTAGCTAAACCAATTTCAAAACTGAGGGGCGTTAACCTGATATCGGCATTATCTTGTCGTAGCAAAATCCTATATTCTGCCCTCGAAGTAAACATACGATATGGCTCTTCGGTCCCCTTGGTTATAAGATCATCAATTAGCACTCCGATATAGGCTTGAGATCTGGAAAGTACGAAAGGTTTGGCATTATTTACCTTTAAATGAGCATTAATACCAGCCATAAGTCCCTGACAAGCAGCCTCTTCGTAGCCAGTTGTGCCATTGATCTGACCTGCAAAGTATAGGTTTTCAATTCGACGCGTTTGGAGCGTATTAGAGAGCTGATCGGGAGGGAAGTAATCATATTCTATTGCGTACCCCGGTCGAAACATCTTTACCCCCTCCAAACCCTTTATTTTCGATAATGCCTTGTATTGTACATCCTCAGGTAGCGAGGTTGAGAAGCCATTGAGGTAAACTTCGACAGTTTCCCAACCTTCAGGTTCAATAAATAGCTGATGGCGTTCTTTGTCGGCAAAGCGGTTTATCTTGTCTTCAATCGATGGACAATATCTTGGTCCGAGTCCTTGTATCCTTCCGGCATACATGGGTGATTTATCAAAGCCTGTTTTTAGTATTTCGTGTACTTCTTCACTGGTGTATGTAAGGTAGCAACTGCGTTGCTTTTTCAGAGGCGCTGTTTGGTCTGAATATGAGAATTTACAAGGCTCTTCATCGCCTTTTTGTTCTTCTAATTTCGAATAATCTATCGATCTTCCATCAATGCGCGGAGGCGTTCCGGTCTTCATACGGCCGCTCTCAAAGCCCAGTTTTAATAACTGTTCTGTAATGCCTGTAGCAGCTTTTTCGCCAACTCTTCCGCCGCCAAATTGTTTCTCGCCAATGTGTATCAATCCATTTAAAAATGTGCCATTGGTAAGTACAACCGATTTGCATTTTATTTCTAACCCCATTCCTGTAACAACGCCGCAAACCTTATCGTTCTTAACAATAAGGCCTTTTACCATATCCTGGAAGAAGTCCACATTGAGAGTATTCTCAAGCATTTTTCTCCACTCAAGTGTAAATAATGCGCGATCGTTTTGTGTGCGCGGACTCCACATGGCAGGACCTTTGGAGCGGTTCAACATGCGGAATTGTATAGCTGTCTTATCACTTACAATGCCTGAATATCCACCAAGGGCATCAATTTCACGTACTATTTGCCCTTTAGCAATGCCACCCATGGCCGGGTTGCACGACATCTGTGCGATCTTAGTCATGTCCATAGTAATAAGCATAACCGACGAGCCCATATTGGCCGCCGCCGCCGCTGCCTCGCATCCAGCGTGGCCGGCACCTACTACTATTACATCATATTCTTTAAACATGTTTTTTTTACCTAAGGGGCGGCGAATTTACGCTATTTTAACTAACCCCTACTGCTTATTGGGTTTTTACCCTTTCAGGAAGCCTCCAGTAAGGCTGCTTTTTGTACGCTTTCAGCATCATCGCGATTCAGGTAATCGAGCCGGTGCATTTCAGCTACTTCAAGGGTTAAGTGGTCAAACTCTATGGTTACTTTACCTTTTAGCAGGTAGCAGCCGGGCCCTCTGAATGGCCAAACTCGTACCGATGGGGGAAAGTGAACAGTATCTATCCAATATCCTTTCAAATCAATGAATGTGCCAAAATACATTCTCCCTCCATTTTTAGTGGTTACTGTTTTTGTGTTTACCAAATAGCCGACTATTTCTACATCTTTATCTACATAGTGAGTAAGGTCAGCAGCTACTGTTTTAACAGGCAGATCGTTCTTCAAAAGTTTAAAGGGTGAACAAAGTGAAAACCCGAATAACTCAATATCATCAAATGCATCATCGAGCCAGGAATCGTGTAGGGTAGGCAGGGAGTATTCTTTGGGTTTCACATCAAAAAGTTCCCGCACCGGCTTAGATTTTTTCAGCGGATTTATTAATGAGTATGCCTCCCACAAAAGCTCTTTTTTATTTTTCCGGGTAAAGCGAAATGCACCTGTACGTATCAGCAAACATACTTGTTCTACTGAAACGGGAACACGTTTCACAAAATCATAAAGACTTATGAATAGCCCATTCTGTCTACGTTCCGCCAACAACATATTCAGTGTTTCTGCTGCTAATTCGCTTATGAGCCCCATGCCGAGGTAAATGGTATTTTCTGTTATAGTGCATAGCGCAGGACTGTTATTTACACAAGGGGGCACTATTGTCGCTCCATGCATACGTGCTTCATGTATGTAAAGTTCCATGCGGTAAAACCCGCCACCGTTGTTAAGTGTGGCAACCATATATTCGAGTGGGTAGTGGGCTTTAAGGTAAAGAGCCTGGTAACTTTCTACTGCATAACTGGCTGAATGCCCTTTTGAGAAAGCGAAGTTGGCAAAGGTTTCTATCTGAAACCATATATCGCTAATGGTTTTTTCTGCATATCCTTTTTTTCTGCAATTCGAAAAAAATTTCTCTTTTACCGTAAAGAATTCATTGCGCTGTTTGAACTTCCACGACATACCTCTACGCAGACAATCAGCTTCAGCTAATGTCAGGTCAGCAAAAAGATGAGCTACTTTAATTACATCTTCTTGGTATACCATTACTCCATAGGTCTCTTCCAGTAAATTATAAAATTCAGGTAATGCAGCTTTTGCTTTTTCTCTCACTTCTTTATCACGGTAACGCACTATATATTCTCGCATCATGCCGCTTTGTGCAACACCCGGGCGTATGATAGAACTGGCGGCCACCAAACGCAAATAATCATCGGCCTGTAGTTTGGTAAGCAACATGCGCATAGCAGGAGATTCAACATAAAAACAACCAATACATTTTCCCGTGCTGAGAAGTTTTTTAATTTCCTCATCTTCTTTAAATCCCTGCATATTATGAATGTCTATCTCATCGCCTCTGTTTTGTTTTACAATGCTTAGTGCATCTTTTATCTTTCCTAACCCGCGCTGGCTCAGTATGTCGAATTTATAAAGCCCAATATCTTCAGCCTCAAGCATGCTGAACTGTGTAGTGGGGTAGCCCTTGGGTGGAAGGTTAGTAGCGGTATAGCACGATATAGGTTCCTCTGAAATGATGATACCGCTGGAGTGAATACTTAAATGACTAGGCAGGCCCTTTATAAGCTGGCTGTATTTCCATATCAGTTTCCCTGCTTTATCTATGGTCTTCGATTTCTCTAGCTCTTTCTCGCCCGTAATGCCTTTAAGTAAAGGTTGCATCCTGTCAATTTCATTGGGTGGTAAACCAAAAACTTTTCCCAGTTCACGTATTACGGCATCGTGCTGAAATGTAGAGTAGGTACCTAGTAAGGCAGTGTGCTTATGACCATAAGTATCGAAAATATAACGTGTTATATCGTCACGGTCGAGCCACGAAAAATCAATATCGAAATCGGGTGCATTGGTGCGGGAAGTATTTATAAATCGCTCGAAATAAAGATCGAGGTCTATAGGATCCACATCAGTTATGTTTAACAGGTAGGCCACTATGCTATTGGCTCCGCTACCGCGACCCACGTAGTAATATCCTTTTGAGCGGGCATAACGGACAATATCCCAGTTAATGAGAAAGTAGGATGCAAAGCCCATTTGAGCTATTACATCAAGTTCTTTTTCCATGCGGGCCAGTACTTCAACTGATGGATTTGGATAGCGGTATATTAAGCCTTTTTCAGCTTCAGTTCGTAGCAGATCACTATCATGTTCTACACTATCAGTAAAATGTTTGCGGTTTTTGTTTGTAAGTTTTCCATAAGCGAAATTAATGCTGCAATCGTTCAGTATTCGTTCGGTATTTTCTATGATTGATGCATACGATGCATAGGCTTCATACAGTTTTTCTTTTGGAATCACCATAGCATCCGGGACCGATTGTTCACTTATGGGGAGCTTGCTTAGTAACATATTTTTATCAATAGCCCTGAGCAGGCGATGTGCATTGAAATGATTCTTATGTATGAATGTAAATGGCTGTAATGCCACTAATTTATGCGGTATATTTTTGGCAGAAGTAAAATTGAGGCCCTGCAGATCTTTGATAGATATGCCTACAAATTCATCTTCACGCAATGCCCATCCCTTGTAGTTTTTAAGCGGATATATAACATAAGCATTGTTTAATTCAGGGGCTTGTTCTTCAATTTTCTTTGCTGTATGCAAGTGAGTTGTGAGGTGTTCATTCAACTCTTTAAAGCCTTCATTATTGCGGGCAATGCCTATATATTGCTGCTCTACACCATTTCTGAAATCAATACCCGCTATTGGTTTTAAACCTTTTTCAGTAGCCTGTCGTATGGTTTCTAAGCAGGCAGAGGTATTGTTTATATCGGTCAATACAAACGAATCATATCCATTTAATTGAATCTCTTTCAATAGTGCATCAATGGTCAGGGTACCATAACAGAAACTATATACAGTATGGCAATTCAGCAACATGTTATTTTTTATTTAGTGGCTGGTTGTTGCTTATTCCGTTAAAGGGATTGAAGTCGCGCACATGTATATCGAGGCCGGCTGCACGTTGTACGGTGTTTTTTCCGAACCGCCTCTGTAGCCTGTCCATGGCCTGGTATAATTGCAAATGTTCTATAGTATCGTTAAACATATCTATTTGATAAGTACCATGCACCAGGTGGCTAAAGCGTATGCCTATCAAACGTATCAGCATACGTTTTTGGTATAACTTATTGAATAGCTCTTTTATTTTTTCCAGCAACGTATGATCGAGTGCAGTGTATGGTATACGCATCTGCATGGTATAAGTATTAAAATCGGAGTAGCGTATTTTTACCGTGATGCAAGATGTAAGTTTCTGTTCGTTGCGCAATTGAAAGGCCAGTTTTTCGGTCATACGGATTAGCACGGCATTCAGGTAAGTAACATCAATGGTATCTTTTTCAAAAGTGCATTCGGTAGAAATAGATTTCCGTTCAGAATAAGGCTCTACGGGAGAATTGTCAATGCCATTGGCCTTTCTCCATATGGTTGTGCCATTTTCGCCCAATACCTGTTCCAGCATTTGCACAGGCATTTCCTGCAAGGTTCTTATTTTTTCTACTCCCATATTGCGGAGTAATTGGTAGGTTTTATCGCCTACCATAGGTATTTTTTTTATAGATAGGGGAGATAGGAAAGGCTTTTCTTCTCCATTGGGTATTTTGCGGAACCCATTCGGTTTAGATTCACCAGTACCTACTTTCGATACTGTTTTGTTACTCGATAGTGCAAACGAATTGGGAAGCCCTGTTTCTTTTATGATCTTCTCACGTAGTTCAATAGCCAGTTTGTAACACCCAAAAAACTTATCCATGCCTGTCAGGTCCATATAAAACTCATCGATGGATGCCTTTTCATATACAGGCACATTCTCTTTTATAATTTCGGTGATCATGTTCGAATGCTTGCTGTATTCCTCATGATCGCCGCGTACTATAATAGCATGGGGGCAGAGTATCTTTGCCATTTTCATGGGCATGGCTGAATGTATGCCGAAGGTGCGTGCTTCATAACTGCATGATGCAACTACACCGCGATCGCTGTTGCCGCCTACAAGCACAGGCTTTCCTATAAGTGCTTTATTATTTTTCCGCTCGACCGATACAAAAAATGTATCGAGATCCATGTGCATGATATTGCGTTCCATTTCAATCCCTGTAGGAAATGAATTGCAATATACTAATAAATTTAGTTATTTTATGCTAAAAATATTAGTATTAAAGTAAACATATTGAATATCAAATATATATTGCTATTCTTAAGCATAAATATGCTTAACCGCAACATGTAAAAAACGGATGATTATTTACTAAACTGTACTTTAAGTGCATCATCAATATAAGAAGCGGGAATGGCAAACCCTATGCCCTGTATTCCTTCCCCTTTCATTTTTGCATTAACAATACCCAGCAAGTGCCCGGAGGGGCTTACCAGGGCACCGCCACTATTACCGGGGTTAATACTTACATCGGTTTGTATAATTGTTTTATTGCCTGCACTGCGTTCGCCAGAAATAATACCCTTGGTAAGTGTTTGTCCCAGGAAAATACTTTCGGGTGTTCCTATAGCAAAAACATCATCGCCAATAGGTATTTCATGTGTTACAGTATCTACCGGAAAATATTTATAAGGCCCGGGCTTGTCAAGCTTTAAAATAGCCAGGTCGTATTCGGCATTGCTTCTGAGCACAGTAGCCGTAGTTGAATCACCATTCGAAAAAAGTATTTTTACTTTAGCCGAAGTATCTTCGGTTGTTACGTGATGGTTAGTAATTACATAACCATCGGGCGAAATAATGCACCCGCTGCCATGCCCTTCGCTAACTACAACAGTAACAACTGCCGTTATAGCCTCATCCAGATTTTTTACAGAGTCCTTTGCTGTTTCTGTAATATTTATAGGTGCCCATTTTTTTATAACTGACTCAGTGGCATTCTTATCGTGCAGACATTTTTGTACCTCATCAGTATTTAAAAACTCAGCCATGGAGCGCTGAAATACATCTGTCGCAAATTCATCAAATTCAAAATCACCTTCCGAGTATCCCAGCCATGATGAAGAACAATCAGTAGTGTAGCTATATATTTCATTATCGCTGGTAGTGCCATATATCTTCCAGTTACATTTAAAATCTACAAACATGTAGCGGTCAACACCAACAATAGAAAAATCATTCACTTCGCATTTTAAGTAATAGGCACCATTATACACGTGCGAAAAGAACCCTCTGTTAGTGTCCTGGTAGTTCCAGGTGGAGAGTATATGATTTAGGGTATCTGCAAATTGAGTATTGCGGTGTTTTATAGCATTTTCTTCAGAGCGTGTAATGGTGGCAGCGTGGTTGTTATAAGCCGAGAAACTTTTGTAATAAGTTTCTTTAAGGTTATTCTTTTTAATATCGACACCGACGCTTTTTACATACAATTTATTTTCATCGTTACTGCGGTAAGGTATTTTAACCAGGGCAGGCATTTTATTTACTTTCGGATATAGTTTCCATGGGCCAATAAATAGGTCGAGCCAGCCCCAGCCGCCAAAATAAACTGAAGCAGTTGTTACTGCCGGTGGAAATAAAGGAGCCTCGGAGGCGCTATTATTACTGTTACTGTTACTTGAACTGTTTGACAATACAGAAAGTAATATACCGGCTCCTATAACGTGCAGGCACAGATCAATACCCTTGCCAGGGTTAAATTTATAACGTGCAATAGGCATGGTATAGGGCAGGTAACCGTTGCGTGTCTGGGTAATGGAATAGGAGTTTATTTTATTTGAAACAGGGATTGTTTTTAGCCTGCCCGGCACCAGCGCTGTAATATTGTTATCGCCGATGTTGTTTATACCAATAGAGCTGTATCCGCTTGCTATGTCTAATGAAGTGCTGTCCTGGGCTGTAATAATGGTTGTTTTGTGAGTGGCGAAGATCAAAGCACAACCGTTGTTAAATATAAAACATGCTGCAACTAATAATGCTCCTAAATATCCCCGGTACTTGCGAAAAAAGATCTTCATATTACCTTACAAATTTAATGTTCAACGCTTTTTCAATAATATAGGATGGAATGGCAAACCCAAGCCCTTGTATATCTTCACCTATCATCTTTGAATTTATAATGCCAAGCAGTTCTCCCTTTTTATTAATAAGCGGCCCGCCACTATTGCCACGGTTTACGCTTACATCGCTCTGTATAAAATATTTGCCTTCTTTTTTACGAATGCCCGATACGATCCCTTTTGTAAGTGACTGCCCGAAAGCTAGATCGAGTGGAGTACCTATGGCATATACAGGTTCGCCTATAGTGGCGCCATGTATACTATCATTAGCCATCAGGTAAGTAAGTTTTCCTGTTGTTGTTATTTTAAGTAGTGCCAGATCGTAATCTATGTTGCTTCGTACCCAAACTGCTTTCAGCATTTCGCCTTTATCGGTCAGCAAGGTTACTTGGTTGGCAGTATCTTCTTTAATAACGTGGTAGTTAGTTATAACATAACCATCGGGCGAAATAATGCAGCCACTACCATGCCCCTCGGTTACTTTAATAGTAACAGCCGCTTTTAATGCTTCACCCAGTGAATGAACAGTATCATTAGAGTTTATAGGTATAGTAATTAAAGCTCCCAGGTTGGCAATTGCAGCTGTTTTTTTAGTCACAGAATCAGCAAGCTTATGAGGTTCTATTTTGCTGGTTACTTTTTTTGCAGTGCCTTGTATAGTATCTGTTTTGCCGCCATAATAGTAAATGAATGATACATTTTTACGGGCAATAACATATTCGTTACGGGTTTTTGGCGGCTCCTCAATTTTTATATAATGGATATTGACCGAATCGACTTGCTTAACAACACAAGGTATTTCAAAACCATCGGACTTTATAATCCTGTCGTCATGAAAATCGCATGATTGGTACATTCCGCCGGTAGCGAAATCAATAATTATTCCCGGAAAAAAGATGAGCAGGTCGCACATAAGAATGGTGCCGTTCAATTTTCTTCTGGGTTGCCCTTTTTCATGTCGTTTCTGGCATTCAGTTATACCTCCTCCTGCTGCGCAAATAATTGTTCCGCAACCCGAATTTAAAAGTGTGCACAATATAATGCCAAACAGAATTATTTTTTTCACCCCAAATAATTAATTAATGTGTATCAAATCCCAGCGCTTCTTTTATATAATAAACAGGTATTGCAAAGCCAATACCTTGTATGTTGTCACCTACGAGTCGCGTATTAATAATACCTACAAGATGCCCGTTTTTGGTTACTAATGCACCGCCGCTGCTGCCTCTGTTAATACTGGCATCAAATTGTATAAGTGTTTTATCTTTTACTTTACGTTTAGCCGAAACAATACCTTTTGTCATGGTCTGTTTCAGGCTGATTTCCTGGGCCGTACCAATGGCATATATTTCATCTCCCAGTTTTATTGCGCGCGATGTATCGGGCGAAAAGCTTTTATAATGCCCCGTTTTAGTAATCTTATACAGAGCCATATCATAGACCGAATTAATTTTCACAAACCTCGCAATAGCTGAATCCCCGTCTGAAAAATGGACATATATATCGGCATTATCAACATCTGTATTAAGCAAATGCGCGTTGGTTAATACATAACCGCTGGGCGATATAACACAACCACTAAAGAATACATTGTTTTGCTTAATAGTAACAACCGCTTCTAAAGCGTCTGTCAAACTATTAACACTATCGGCAATTGTGGGTGTAACAGTATTAGCTGCAATAATAGTATCAGCAATTTTAGCCGGAGCGGGAGGAGCCATATATTTTTCTTTCAGTAACTTTATAGCATCCGGGTTCTTTAAAAAGTTATTTAAAGAGCGCACCATAGCATCTGTGGTGGCCTCAGAACCATTCCAGGCCAATGTGGAAGTATCTGTAGTAGCAAATTCAAATAGTTTTTTATCGCCCTCAGGTGTATATAAACTCCATAAACAATTTATAACCACACAATCAAATTTGCCTATATATCTATCACCATGGGTTTTTATTTCGCACTTAGCTATATAAGCGCCACTATATAAGCGCGAAAAGAAGCTGGTGGTATCTATATATCCCCACTTGCGAAGCGTATAGTTAAGACTGTCTTTCATCTCATTTTTCGCTATATCGGTATTGTTTAAGTGGTAATAGCGAGGCCTGTATTTTTGTTTATGCTTTTTAAAAGAAGAAAGATTGGAATATTCTTCCGGTCCAAGTGAATTAACAGAATCTATAGTAACGGACCTGATATAAACCCTGTTTTCTTCAGGTTCACGATATTTTATTGGCGTTAAAGCAGGTAGAGTAAATTTGCTTTTATAGGTAGACCATGGCCCTGGTAAAAAGTTGGCCCAAATACCAACAACAAAGTAATAATATTCAGGGTAGTAAGAAGGATCATTTTGAGGTACTTTTAATTGATTAAGCATAAAAAAGTACATGCCCGGTAAAGCAAAATCAAGAATTTTTAAACCATTGAACCGGGTTCTTTTTATAGATGTTAAATTCGACAGAAAGCCTGGCTTACTTTGATAAATGTTATAGTTGGTAATATGGTTGGTCAACGTATCTTTCACCCTGTTATGACTAGATACTTTCTTTCGATCGCCGTATAAGCGATAGTTATGTGTAGTGAGGTGTTTTTTTACATCAAAATTATCGTCGGGCTTAATGTAAATGGTAGTGGTATCGGTTTGGGTATAAAAGGTAACAAAACGGGTATGAAACAAATTGCCAATGGTACAGCTCTCATAAAGAAACATGACCAGAATGGTAATTAATAGAAAATGAAAATTTCCAGAGAGTAATTTTCTCTGCATAGAGCGGCAGAATGGTTATAGTAACAAAAATAAGAAACTATTTTATTTACCGCGGAGAAAAACTAGCTGAGTATGATAAAAAAGATGCTTACGGCTTATAAACGCCTATAAGTGTATTTTCCACAAGTTTTTTAGGCAAGGTGCGGCTAAAGAAAGCACCTGCTTTATTTGATCCGCCAGGTATAATTTCCAGTTTGCCTGCAAACAGGCCTTTTAATGCAGTTTTTGCAACAGCTTCAGGTGTCATATTAAATCTTTCGGCCTGTTTCATAGCTTTTTTAAAGCTTTTCATACCGGCACGGTCCATAAAATAAGTATCAGTAGGGCCAGGGCAAAGGCACGATACTGAAATATTTTCTGTTTTCAGTTCGTGATGTATGGCACGCGAAAAAGAAAGTACAAATGCTTTTGTAGCAGAATAGACACCAAGGAAAGGAACAGCCTGGTGTGCTGCAGTACTGGCCACGTTCAGTATGTAATTTTTGTCTTTATTCTTTTTTAATACCGGTATCATTAAATAAGTAAGCTGCACAAGGCTTTGCATATTCAGCTGCATCATATTCAGCTGTTCATCTAACGAAAGCTTGCTGAATGCACCGCCAAGGCCATAACCAGCGTTATTTACTAAAACAGATACATCGTAATTTTTTGAGCTGCACCAGTCGGCAATTTTTTTTGCAGAATCATTTGCAGAAATATCAGCAACAAAAAAATCGGTCTTTACACCAAATTTTTTTTCGAGTTCAGCTGCATTTTCTTTCAACAGGTTCTCTGAACGGGCAACTAAAAGAATATTATATTTTTTTGCAGCAAGTCCTTCGGCTAAGGCTTTACCTATGCCTTTGCTACCGCCGGTTATAAGTGCGTACGCCATAAATTATTCGTCGAACTTGGCGAAAGCGTGCAAGTGATGGTAAATAGGTGTTTTACCTGTTTTACCTTCTTTCGGTGGTTTCCTTCTTTGCTTAGGGCCACACAGCACAGGTATATACATTACCCTGCGGCGGCTAACCGAATCGCTGTGTTCAGAATGGCCTACCCTGTGCCAGATATGGCCATGGTGAACCACTACGTCGCCGGCTTTTGCAACTACCAGTACTTCGTTCTTGTCTTCTTTGGTATTACGGTAATACATTTTGGTAAATAACATACCAAAAAGGCCTTGTGTATGGGTTGCCGGCAATACGCGCAAACCACCATTAACAGCCGAAGAATTATCTAAATAAATACCAATATTCAGTGTAGGGAATACTTTTTTAGCGTAAAACACCTCGCGAATAGAATCGGTATGCCAGCCCATTTGTTTGAAACGGCTGTGCTTTGAGTTTACGTAGTGATTGAATACAACGCCATCACGTTCAGTATCAGTTACCCTGCTTGAGCGTTCTGTCAAAAGATTTTTGAATGCCTGTATACGTGTATCAAGTACTAGTTGTTTAATACGTTCGCTGTAGTATGATGTGTAAGGGAAGCGCTGTACAATGCGTTTTCCGTTTTCATCGTGGCCAAAAATTACCGGTATGCCTTTTACAGTTTTTTCCTTTGACTTGATTAACTTATCCTGAGCCGATTCATACCCTGCAATAAGCTCATCAACCTCTTTAGGTGATAGTACGCCGGTGAAATGAACGAAGCCATATTTATTAAAAAAGTCTATTTGTTCTTTTGTAAAAGAGGTCCCAAGTTTGAACTTAGGATAGTTTTTAAGAGATTTCTCCATTATTACGTGTTAAGGTCGAAATGCAAATATATAAAAAAACGAAATATATCCAACCGAAAGGCTTTTCACAAGATTGTGTTAATAGTACCTTGAATTTGAATAGTTTAGCCGTTTCAAATCCACTAAATTTGTGAGATTTAATATGTAGGAATGATTCATAGAGAAGGATATAGTTTAATAACCGTGTCGTTTGTTATACTGGCAGGTTTAAGTGGAATTGTTTGTTACCTGGGCGCCCCTATGTGGTTGCAGGGCTTTGTATATCTTCTCTCGTTTGTGGTATGGGGATTGATAGTTCAGTTCTTTCGTAACCCGAAACGAACTACACCTAAAAACGAAAAACATATAATTGCCCCTGCCGATGGTAAAGTTGTAGTAATTGAAGAAGTGGAAGAGAGTGAATATTTTAAAGATAAACGTATACAAGTATCTATTTTCATGTCGCCGCTTAACGTGCATCTTAACCGATATCCGGTGGCGGGCAGCGTCGAATATGTAAAATACCATCCGGGCCTTTACCTGGTGGCCTGGCATCCAAAATCATCAACCGAAAATGAACGCACTACTGTAGTAGTAAAAACTGCTGCAGGGCAGCAAGTGCTTTTCAGGCAAATTGCCGGAGCATTGGCACGCCGCATAAAATATTATTGCAAACCGGGAGATAAAGCTGAACAAGGTGGTGAAATGGGATTTATTAAATTTGGTTCGCGGGTTGATGTATTTTTACCATTAGGCACTAAGATCCATGCCCAACTTAATGAAGTAGTAAGGGGTGGAGAATCGATCATAGCTGAATTTACCCAATGAGAAAATTGCTATTGTTAGTAGCAATAATTTTTGTAGAAGTGTACACTGCGGGAGCGCAAAAATATGCCACCTGCCAGATGGCGGCTGATGTAAGTTCTGAATCGTTTGGCCCTATAGCACCCAATGGAGCAAAAGATAAAAACGTAGCCAAGCATCATAGCCATGGGCTTTATTTTGAAGAAGAGCATAACATTACCTGGATAACATTTGAAATACCAAATGATACGGTGCTTACTTTTGAATTGATCCCTCAAAAACCCCATGACGATATCGATTTCCTTCTCTTCAAAGACGATGAAGATTTTCCGGAAGTTTTTTGCAATAAGATAGCAGAACACAAAATAAAACCCATTCGGACGAACCTTGCAAAGCCTGATAGTATTAATCACTTGGGTAATACAGGGCTTTCACTTACTGCAACTGATACTATTGTGCCGCTTGGCTATAACCCCTGTTTCAGTAAGGCCTTAAAAGTAAAAAAAGGCGAACGCTATTATTTGGTGGTAGATAATTATACCGAAGCAAAAGGTGAATTTATACTGGACCTGCATTTAAAATTTCCAAAGTTTGTGCCTGTTCAAACAGAAGAAAGAAGCAAAATTCAAAATATAGATGCTCCGCCAATAAAGGCACCGCGTATTCTGGTACAAGGCAAAACAACAATTAATATAGTTGTAACTGATTCTTCCGGAAATCCAATTAAAAGCGAGCTTGATATTACAGGAGTAAAACAGGGTGAAGTAATTAATGTTGATACAACAGCATATAGTTTGGTGTTAAATCCGAGGCAAGGCATAAACATAAATTGTAATTCGTTGGGTTTTATGTTTACGCACCTCAATTATTTTTCTCCCGATACCGCTTCAACTATTACTCTGCCAATAATACTTTCAAGGGTTGAAGAACACAAAAGTTTTATTTTAAAGAATATAAAATTCCAGGAAGGGGTCGCCATTTTTACCGCATCGTCGCAAAATGAATTGATGAATTTGCTGGAGTTTATGAGAAACAATCCCGATGTAAGTATTCTGATAAAAGGGTATGTAAATGACCCGGGCAGTGATAACTCAGGAGCAGCAAAAAAACTTTCGAAACTAAGGGCGGAAGCCGTGTATCAATTTTTAGGAGCTGCAGGTATCAGCAAAAAAAGAATGGACTTTAAAGGGTTTGGTAACGAACATATGATATATCCGAAACCTATAAATGCAGTACAGGAAGAAGCAAACCGCAGGGTGGAAGTAGAGGTAATGAAATGAAAAAAATATTTCTGACAATAAGTTTTATTGTCGGCCTTGTATATTTTGCACTGGCTCAAGATCATGGCAGTTGCAATAAAGCTGTACTTATCGATACATCTTCTTATGGGCCAGTTTATGCCGATGGCATTGCCAATCCTTTGCTTGTCATGCCACATACCGATGGTATGTATTTTGAGAAACCTCATACAGCAGTTTGGTTTTGTATTGATATACCCTATGATACACTACTTACCTTCGATCTTGTTCCGAAAAACCCGACAGATGACCTGGACTTTTTACTTTTTAAAGATGAAACTGCTGAAATAAGGAATTGTACAGCCTGTAGGGGTAGTCAGCGGAATTTTTGTGATAAGAGTTCTTTAGTAAAAATGATACCGGTGCGAACAAACATTGCCCATACAGATACCGCATTAAAGGGTATGACAGGACTTTCTGTCAGCGCAAAAAACAATATGGAACCACCCGGAAAACATTCTACATACAGCAAGGCATTAGAAGTAAAAAAAGATGAGCGGTATTATTTAGTGGTAGATAATTACACAAGCGCTAAAAGGCCATTTACTTTGATAATTCATTTCAGGTTCCCGGAGGGAGAGGCGCATGATTCGGTAGTTGATGGAATGCCCGGGCCACCGGATGATGATGTATCTGCCGAATATCCTAAAGGAGTTATGCCAATTCATATCATAGATAGTATTACAAAAGTGCCGGTTAAAGCAAGACTTAAAATATCGTGGATAACGCCTAAAGAAAACAAACCTATTGATGTAACCACATCAGAACACGGTATTACGCTTAAACAAGGACAGAAAATAAGCATTACAAGTTCAGCAAAAGGATATCTGTTGGCACAATTAACATACCAGGCCCAGACTGATTCTGACAAAGGGATTATTATAAATATGCTGAAGATAAAGGAGCATATGAAAATGATATTTAAACACATAGAATTTGAGCGTGGCGAGGCGAAATTCCTTTCGACGGCAACGGAATCGCTTAACGACTTACTCGAATTCATGAACAACAACCCAGGTGTAAAAATTCTGATAAAAGGTTATGTAAACGATCCCTATAGCCTTTATGATGAACTATTTGACCTTAATCTTTCAAAGCAAAGGGCAGAGGCCGTATACAATTACCTGGCAGATAAGGGAATAAATAAGAACAGGCTAGATTGGAGGGGGTTTGGGAACAAGGAAATGGTTTACCCAAAGCCAGCGAATGAGGACCAAATGGAAGCGAACAGAAGAGTAGAGGTGGAAATAGTGAAATAGATTTATATTTGCAACGGTCAATCATTAAGAGAAAAAAAGATATGCCGTCAAACCTGAAATTTTCTGATGATGCACTTACAGTAGTGCATAAAATAATAAAACGTTACCCGGAGGGGAAACAAAAATCTGCCTTGCTTCCTGTGCTGCATATTGCACAGGCCGAATTTGGCGGCTGGCTTAGTTCTGATGCAATGGATTATGTTGCTTCGCTCTTGAATATTCTTCCGGTTGAAGTATATGAAGTTGCGACTTTTTACAGCATGTATAACATGAAACCTGTTGGCAAATGTGTGCTTGAGGTTTGCCGTACCGGGCCTTGTTGGTTAATGGGCGCTGAAGATATTGTTGCGTACTTAGAAAAGAAATTAAATATAAAATCAGGCGAAACCACTGCCGATGGCATGTTCACACTCAAAACAGTTGAGTGCCTGGCAGCTTGTGGCACTGCACCTGTTATGCAGGTTGGCGAAACTTACCACGAAAACTTGACTTGCGAGAAACTAGATACTATACTTGGTGATTACCGTGCAAATACAAAGGAACCAATTTCGCACTTTGCCAAAAAACATATTAAAGGCTAATAATTATGGGCAAAAAAGTATTACTTCAGAATATTAACGTACCCGGAATAGAAACCTATAGTGTTTACCGTGAAAAAGGCGGATATGCCAGCGTAGAAAAGGCTTTGAAAATGAAGCCCGATGATGTGGTGGAAGAAGTAAAAAAATCGGGCCTGAGAGGCAGGGGAGGAGCCGGTTTCCCAACCGGGATGAAATGGAGTTTTATTGATAAAAAAACACCTAACCCTCATTACCTCGTTTGCAATGCCGATGAAAGCGAGCCCGGTACATTTAAAGACAGGTACTTAATGCAAAAATTACCTCACGCTTTGGTTGAAGGTATGATTGTTTCGAGTTTTGCATTAGATGCGCATACGGCATACATTTACATTCGCGGAGAATTACTTTACGTTTATCATATACTCGAAAAAGCTATTGCCGAAGCCTATGAAGCCGGATGGCTGGGTAAAAATATTCAGGGGTCCGGTTACGATCTGGATCTCTATGTTCACCCGGGCGCTGGCGCTTACATATGTGGCGAAGAGACTGGTCTTATAGAATCATTGGAAGGCAAAAGAGGTAACCCTCGCATGAAACCACCATTCCCTGCTATACAGGGTTTATGGATGTGCCCTACCGTGGTTAATAATGTTGAAACTATTGCAGCTGTTCCGCATATATTGAATATGGGTGGCGAAGAGTATGCAAAAATTGGTGTAGGAAAAAGTACAGGCACTAAATTAATCTCTGCCTGCGGACATATTAAAAAACCGGGAGTTTATGAAATTGACCTTGGCCTGCCGGTAGAAGAATTCTTGTTCTCTGATGAATATTGTGGAGGTATCCGTAACGATAAAAAATTTAAAGCGATAGTTGCAGGAGGATCTTCAGTTCCTATTTTACCTGCCGAATTATTTTTGAAGACAGCTAAAGGCGAACCGCGTTTGATGAGCTACGAATCGCTCTCAGATGGTGGCTTTGCAAGTGGAACCATGCTTGGTTCAGGTGGGTTTATTGTAATGGATGAGAGTGTTAGTGTGGTAAAGAACCTTTATAACTTCACCCGTTTCTACCATCACGAATCATGCGGCCAATGCAGCCCATGCCGTGAAGGTACAGGATGGATGGAAAAAGTATTGCACAAGATAATTGATGGCCATGGCAAAATGAGCGATATTGATTTGCTGTGGGATGTACAATCTAAAATAGAGGGCCGTACCATATGCCCGCTTGGCGATGCTGCTGCATGGCCTGTGGCAAGTGCTATCCGCCATTTCCGTGCTGAATTTGAAGAGCTTATTCAGAAGCAGGAAAAAGTTAAGAGCGTTAACTATTTACAGGAACTGATAGAAGCTTAACCGTTTTTCTATTTCAATTATATTTACCCCATATAGCCTGGGGTGATGAAAGGATTTTTGACGTTTCTATTTTTTTTCTTTTTTCTTTTCTCGTTTGGTTTTGCACAGCAACGCCAGATGGATTCTTTACAAAGTACTTTAAAAACAGTGAAGGAAGATACGAATAAGGTAAACCTGCTTAATGCATTAAGTGAAAAATTTAAGGACATTAGTAATTACGATAGTTCGCTGATATATGCTACCACTGCAAGCCGGGTGGCCGAGAAATTAGATTTCAAGAAAGGCCTCGCAACTGCATTAAGGAGTATGGCAGTTGCTAATTGGTCAAAAAGTAATTATCCAATTGCACTGGAGTATGCTACTAAAGCATTAAAACTCAATCAGGAAATTAAAAATGAAACTGGCATTGCTGCCGATTATAGTAGCATTAGCGCTATTTATGAAGAGGAAGGCGATTATCCGAAAGCGCTTGATTATGTTTTAAAATCTTTGACAATATCCCAGGCATTGAATAACAAACAAAGTATTGCTACGGACCTTAGCAACATAGCTGTTATTTATACGGATATGGAAAATCCTTCGAAGGCAGTAAACTACGCTTTGGATGCGCTGGCAATTTATGAATCAATAAAAGATACAAATAATATTGCGCGTAGCCGGGGTAACCTCGGCAGTATTTACATAGACCAGGAAAATTATATTAAGGCAATAGAATGTGACTCGATAGCATTGGAACTATACCGCAAAACAAATAATAAAGACGGTGTTGCAATAAATCTGGGCAACCTGGGTATTATTTATGAAGATGAAAATAATTTGGTTAAGGCGTTGGAATGCAATTTTAAAGCACTGGCTTTATACAAAGAAATAGGTGATAATAGTGGTATTGCCTACACGCTTATTGATATTGGAAGTATTTATACAAAAAAGAAAAACTATAACGCTGCCCAAAAATATCTTGATTCAGCATTAGATGCTTCAAGGAAAATAGGATCAAAATTGTATATTCAGCTTACCTATGGGTATCGCTCTACTTTAGATAGTGCAGTCGGTAACAATAAGGCATCATTAGAAGATTTTAAGAATTACATCATTTATCGTGACAGCCTTGTAAACGAAGCTAATACAAAAAAAACAGTTCAATCACAAATGAACTATGATTTTGAGCAAAAGCAGGCTGTTCAAAAAGCAGAACAGGATAAAAAAGATGCAGTGGCTGAACAAGAGCGGAAAAAACAAGTTATAATACGAGACTCTTTTATTGCAGGGTTTTTACTAATGATTGCCCTTGCCTTTTTAATATTCAGGGGCTTGAAACAAAAACAAAAAGCAAATGCTATTATAACCAGGCAAAAAGAAGAAGTTGAAAAACAAAAAGAACTTGTAGAACATCAGAAGGCCATAGTAGATGAAAAAAATAAAGATATTACTGATAGTATTCATTACGCGTCACGCATACAACGAGCATTGCTTACTACAGATGAATATATAAATAAATATTTGAGTGAGTACTTTATTCTTTTTAAGCCAAGAGATATTGTTTCGGGAGATTTTTATTGGGCTTTTGCAGAGGGTAATAAAAAAACAATGGTTCATTTTGCCTGTTGCGATTGTACCGGGCATGGTGTGCCTGGTGCATTTATGTCGCTACTTAATATTTCAATGCTGAACGAAACAGTGATTGAACGGAATATTGCGAGGCCTGACATGGTGTTAAACGACATGCGGAATAATATTATCAAAGCACTTAATCCGAAGGGTTTAGATACTGAAAGTAAGGATGGGATGGATTGTTCATTAGTTGCATTTGATTTGGAGCAAAGAACTATGCAGGTAGCCTGTGCCAATAATCCTGTTTGGATTGTGAGAAGTGAAGAATCAATCAAAGTGGTGGAAGAAATTGCACCCGATAAAATGCCCGTGGGTGTACATTACGGAGAACAAAAACCATTCACCTTGCATAATGTAAAACTTAATAAAGGAGATTGTGTTTATTTATTTACTGATGGTTATGCCGACCAGTTTGGAGGGCCTAAAGGCAAGAAATTCAAATACAAACAACTTCAGCAATTAATAATGGACAATTGTCAATTGACAATGCAGGAACAAAAGAAAATACTAAGTGAAACTCTTGAAAACTGGAAAGGAAATTTAGAACAGGTTGATGATGTGCTTATTGTAGGCATAAGAGTGTAATTTAAAAAAGCATTATTAATGAGTAATTTTAGCTTTACAGCTTTAAATAATGATTAACTTTGCCTTGTAATTCTATACTTATGGATACAACCAGTAGCACAATGGAATATTTACCGATAGTAATAACGGTATTGGTAGCCGGAGGCTTTGTTTCAGTTACCATGTTCGCCACGCACATACTTGGCCCTAAACGTAAAGGTGGAAAACTTAAATTAGAGGCATTTGAATGCGGTATTGAATCGCAGGGAAATGCGCGTTTACCTTTTTCTATAAAATATTTTCTGGCAGCTATTTTGTTCGTGCTGTTCGATGTTGAAGTAATATTCATGTATCCCTGGGCAGTTGATTTCAGGCACTTAGGCAGTTTAGGTTTTATAGAAATGATATCCTATATGGCTGTATTGCTTTTAGGTTTCGTTTACATACTGAAGAAAGGAGCACTGAAATGGGATACCGACTAAACCCCAAATAGAAGAGATTATGGACACAGTTTTGAAAGATAGTAATATAAAAGTGGTAGGTGCGCCTGCAGGAATTGAAGGTCCGGGGTTCATGGCTACTTCGCTGGATAAGGTAGTTGGTATGGCGCGCAAAAATTCGTTATGGCCCTTGCCTTTTGCTACTTCTTGTTGCGGTATTGAGTTTATGGCTACTATGGCTGCGCATTATGACCTTGGTCGTTTTGGAGCAGAGCGTTTAAGTTTCTCTCCTCGTCAGGCTGACTTGTTAATGGTAATGGGCACCATTGCTAAGAAAATGGCTCCTATCCTTAAGCAGGTTTATTTGCAAATGGCTGAACCACGTTGGGTGCTCTCTATGGGTGCATGTGCATCAAGCGGAGGTATATTTGACACATACAGTGTACTGCAAGGTATTGACAGAATAATTCCGGTTGATGTTTATGTACCAGGCTGCCCTCCTCGCCCTGAACAGGTTATTGACGGTATTCTTAAGATACAGGACCTTGTGCAGAATGAATCGATAAGGAGAAGAGAAACTCCTCAGTATAAAGCAATGTTAGCTCAATACGGAATAGAATAGTTTATGGAAGATATTTTGCCAGTAATAGAAAAAAAGCTTCGCGAAACTTTCGATGCTGATATTCTTTCAGCTGAGATGGCGGGCGATTTCCCGGTTTTTACCATAAAAAAAGACAAGATAATTGATGTGGTAAAATTTTTGTACGATGATGCTGAAATGCAATTCCGTTTTCTTACCGACCTATGCGGAGTTCATTTCCCGGATAACAAGGGACATGAGCTAGGAGTTATTTACCACTTGCACAATATGCGTCGCAACTGGAGGATACGCCTGCGTGTTTTCTTTGCATTGAATGATGCAACGGTACCTACGCTCACCACGGTTTTCTCAGGCGCTAACTGGATGGAAAGAGAGACCTACGATTTTTACGGTATTACATTCAAGGGGCATCCAAACTTAAAGCGTATTTTGAATGTTGATGACCTCGGTGGATTCCCGATGCTTAAAGAGTATCCGCTGGAAGACCCTACCCGCGATGATAAAGACGATAAATTTTTCGGACGATAAACAATATTCAGAGTATGTCTCAGGATAAGAAGCAAAAAGGAAGAATGGTGCAGCAAAACGCACCTGAAACAGCTGAGAAGCTGGAAGAGAAGGAATATTCCATTCTTAATCTTGGCCCCTCGCATCCTGCTACACATGGCGTGTTCCAGAATATTTTGAAAATGGATGGCGAGATAATTGTAGACTCTGAACCAACCATTGGCTACATACATCGTGCATTTGAAAAACTTGCTGAAAGAAGGCCCTATAACCAGATCACTCCTATAACCGACCGCCTTAACTACTGTTCTTCGCCTATCAATAACATGGGTTGGCATATGACAGTTGAAAAACTTATTAAGGCAGAGCTTCCAAAGCGTGTGCAATACATGCGCGTTATTATCATGGAACTTTCACGCATTGCCGACCACTTGGTTTGCAATAGTGTTATTGGTGTTGATGCAGGAGCACTTACTGGTTTCGTTTATGTATTTGAAGAGCGCGAAAAGATATACGAGATATTTGAGTCTATTTGCGGTGCAAGATTAACTACGAACATTGGCCGTATTGGCGGTTTTGAACGCGATTTTACCGATGTGACCTGGGCCAAGCTCAAGAAGTTCATGAAAGAATTTCCTGCCGTACTTAAGGAATTTGAAAAGCTTTTGGTGCGTAACCGCATATTTATGGACCGTACCATTGGCGCAGGTGCAATAAGCGCTGAGAGGGCATTGAATTACAGTTTTACAGGGCCTAATTTGCGTGCCGCAGGTGTCGATTACGATGTTCGTGTTATGAACCCATATTCAAGCTACGAAGATTTTAAATTTGATATTCCTATTGGTACCAATGGCGATACGTACGATAGGTTTATGGTACGTGAGCATGAAATATGGGAAAGCTATAGCATAATACAGCAGGCGATAGAAAAGATTGAAGCTATACCTACAAAAGAGTTTCATGCCGATGTTCCTGAGTTCTATCTTCCACCAAAGGAAGAAGTTTACAATAACATGGAGGCTCTTATCTATCACTTTAAAATAGTGATGGGCGAAACCGATATACCAAAGGGAGAAATTTACCACGCTGTAGAAGGTGGAAATGGAGAACTTGGTTTTTACCTGATAAGTGATGGTGGAAGACAACCTTACAGGCTTCACTTCCGCAGGCCTTGCTTCATATACTATCAGGCATATCCTGAAATGATACGCGGTAATATGTTAAGTGATGCTATTGTTACTATGAGTAGCATGAACGTTATTGCAGGCGAACTAGACGCGTAAATAATACTTTAATATTATTTTGTTGTACCCATTATTAGCTGGATATTTTTTTTCAGCTTTTCTATATCTACAACAATATTTACCTTATCTAAATTTGGTCCGGAATAGGTGCCATGTTTACAAAACTGGTAATAGTAATCTAAGCCACTTACTGTAACCAGATTATAATAGCAAGTATTCATCCAGGATGCTTCTTCGGTAAGATTGCGATAGAGCTCCAGTACTTTTGATCCTGAAGGCATAAACATAGCATTTGTTAATGCTGCTCCGTGAATGGAGACAAGTACCTTACAATTTGAAAATAGCATCACTTGTTCATAGAACGATAGGCTCATTATATCAACAACCTTAAACCCATAAGAGCCAAGTAATTCAATAACCTCATTCTCATTTTCCACTTTTCTGAACGCTTCATTTTTCCTTGAAATGTATATGTATTCAAAAGCTTCTTTCTTTTCAACTTTACCGGAACACTTTTGAATGAGCAGCCGTTTTAATGGAGAAAGTAGTGAAGGATCATAGCTTCCTGAATTGGGGTTTGCAATAAGTGTTACGTTGGATGCTACAAGGCCATGCTCCTTAGGCAGCCTGATCACTTCTTTGAAATTGAATAGCCCCAGGCCATCAAATGCAAATTTGCTGTAATCTTCAGGTATAACCAGTATATAATCTTCTGTGTTTATAAGAGTAAGCTTAGCCAGGGCTTCTGTTACCCAATGATGGTAACCACTGCTCCAATGGTTGTGAATGAGTAGAATATTTTTCCCGGTAAGCTTTAGCTTTTTTCCTGTGATATATTTATACAGGGCATATTTATAAAAATGCCATCTATGCTCTTTTGTAATATTACTGAATAAGGTTTCTTCAATAAGCTTGAAACTCTTTAATCCTATACCGGTATTTGTAAAATAGCAGTCAGGGTATTTTACTATGGGTAATTTTTGGCGGTAAGCATTGTAAGGTTGAGTGAGTACCTGTTTAAAGTAATCGCTATAGTTTTTAGGTAAAATGACTTCCATCCAGGCCTTGTTTACACTATCTGGCTTAACTTCATCATATTGGTGCGGCCACGCTCCTTAATAGGTGTGCTGGCAATATTTATAACAAAATCACCTGAAGTTAACAAGCCCTGTTTACGCAAAAATGATTTGATCTCTGATATTGTATGGTCGGTACTTAAATACTTATCGTAATAGAAACCATGTACACCCCACAACAAACTCAGGGTAGTAAGCAGAGAATGGTTATCGGTGAAAATAAATGTGTTGGCTTTAGGCCTGTGGCTCGATATTTTAAAAGCTGTGTAACCTGAGTTGGTCATTGATGCAATAGCCTTTACTCCGGCATGCCTTGCCATAACACAGGCATTGTAACAAATAGAATCGGATATAAACGTGTGCGTTTGTAGTATTGGCGGATGTTCTTTGTAGTAGATGCTATTCTCGTTCTGTTCTATATGCGCTGCAATTCGTTGCATGTATTGTACAGCTCTTACAGGGTATTGCCCAACCGATGTTTCTTCGCTTAACATTACTGCATCAGCTCCATCTAACACTGCATTGGCAACGTCATTTACTTCGGCACGGGTCGGAGAAAAGTTAGTAAGCATGCTCTCCATCATTTGCGTAGCAATAATAACCGGCCTTGATGCTTCAATACATTTACGCACCAACATTTTTTGAATGAGCGGCACACGTTCTGCATCCACTTCAACACCCAAATCGCCACGTGCTACCATAACCGCATCGGCCATATCAATAATGTTATCTATTTCGAGCAATGCCTCTGGCTTTTCAATTTTAGCAACAACCTTAGCATGCGATTTCAGTTTCTTTATACGTTCTTTCAGGTCTACCACATCATTTACGGTACGTACAAATGAAAGGCCTATCCATTCAATATTATTCTCTAAAGCAAATTTCAGATCCTTCAGATCTTTTTCAGTAAGCGAAGGCATGGATATGCGTGTATTGGGGAGGTTAACGCCCTTTTTTGAATTCAGCATACCACCATATACTACTACCGCTTTTACTTCATCTTTACGGTTTGTAGCTGTAACCCGTAGCATTAATTTGCCATCGGCAATCAATACATTATCTCCTATAGCAACATCTTTCGGGAAAGTAGGGTAGGTTATAAAAACCCTTTTTGCATCACTTATGCAAGGCTTGGTTGTAATTACAATTGATTTCCCTTCAACAATTTCTACTCCACCACCAATAACTTCACCAATCCGTAATTTAGGCCCCTGCAGATCGGCAAGTATGCCAACATAGGTGCCCAATTCTTTATTAAGTTGCCTAACATTGTGCAATATTTTTTTTACCGCATCGTAATCGCCATGCGAAAAATTAATGCGGCATATGCTCATACCCGCTTCTATCATCTCTTTCAGTACTTCTTTCGAAGCTGAAGCAGGGCCTATGGTAGCTACTATTTTTGTTTTGTTTCCTATTTTCATACTGCTAAAATACCAAATTATGTTTCGACTTTAACGATTGTACGTCAATACCGTATGCACCCAGTATAAGATCAGCCTTTTTTATTTGTTCAACTAATTGTTTCTTTTCATCATCATCCAGCGATCCTTTTACAATAAAAAAGTAATCCATCTGCTTATGTTCCTCAATGAGCATACCATCTTTACCACGATTGGAAATAAGGTGATAATCTCTGAAAAGTTCTTCCTGATTAAATGAGAACATAGAATGCAGGCTATGCTCTGTTGCGTGGTCATCTGTCTTGGCAAGCTTAATGCTAAACAGGTTATTAAGGGTCCAGCAAAGCCGGTAATCTTTTTCGTGGCAAACAATACCTATCAGGCAAAACTCATAATCGTATTCAAACTGTAACCGCGTTTTTGACATCCTAGTGAGTTATTACATTTATTGACTCCCATGCCTTTTCCGATGCCATTTGTTCCGCTTTCTTTTTTGAATAATGACTTGCCTCTGCCTTTAATTCATGATCGATAAATAGACCGATCAAAAAAGTTTTATCATCGGCATATCGGGCTTCTTCCATTACACGAAACTCAACAGACTTTTTCTCCTTCTGAGCCCATTCAATTAACTTGCTCTTAAAATCGGTTTCGGTATTTTCTAACTCATCCATATCAACGTAAAGGCCAAGTACCCTATCAAGAATGAATTTTTTTGATTTAAGGTAACCTCTGTCGAGGTATATAGCACCAATAAGCGCTTCCAGTGCATTCCCATAAATAGAGCTTCCTGAGTATCCTCCTGAATCTTTATTAAGCATGTCTTGCAGGCCCATTTTCATGGCTATGCCATTCAGGTGATTTCTGCTAACTACTTTCGAACGCATTTTAGTAAGAAAGCCTTCATCTTTATAAGGAAACCTTCTGAACAAATGTTCTGCAACTATTGCATTTAACAAAGCATCGCCCAGAAATTCAAGTCGCTCGTTGCTGGTCTTAGTAGTTTCCTCAGTGCCATTGCGCGCCATTGATTTATGCCGGAAAGCCATTTGGTAAAGAGCAAGGTTACGGGCATTAAATCCGAGTAAGTTCTTTAAGGAATCTGACAGTTTTTTATCGGAAGAGAGTAGATGCCTGAACACTGTGATAATGAATAATAGTTTCCTTACAAAAATAAGAAAAACATGTGTCTTTGGTTTTTATTGTTTGAACCAGTACGAAGGAAAAATTATATTTGTGAATAGAGAAACTGTAAGAATAAAAAGAGTATGAGTAAAATTCTTTTAATAGAAGATAATAATGAGATGAGGGAAAACACCTCGGAGATACTGAATTTTGCTAATTACAAAGTGGTTACTGCTGAGAATGGAAGGGTGGGAGTGGAGAAAGCAAAAAAAGAAACTCCTGACCTGATAATATGTGATATAATGATGCCTGACCTGGACGGGTATGAAGTACTTGAAATTTTAAGCCGCACGCCCGAAACAGAGGGGATACCGTTTATATTTCTCAGTGCAAAAGCTGAGAAGAGTGATATGCGTAGGGGCATGAACCTGGGTGCTGATGATTATTTGACCAAGCCATTTGATGAAGCAGAATTGCTGAATGCCATTGAAGTAAGGTTGAAGCGTAGCAATTTGTTCCGTAAAAATTACTCGCACGATATTGAAGGCCTTGCACAGTTTATTACAGAAGCCAAAGAATTTAGTATTCCTATAAGTAATGCGTCTGAATATAAGTTCAGGTCATATTGCAAAAAAGAAGTTCTTTATAATGAAAGCGATGGCCCATCATTAGTTTATATGATAAATAAAGGCAAAATTAAAACCTGGAAAATGAGTGGCGACGGAAAAGAATTTATTACCGGTATTTATGGGCCGGGCGAATACTTTGGCTACGTAGCTATGCTTGAAGGAACGAATTATGCTGATTCGGCTACGGCTCTTGAAGACACAGAAGTGGCACTTATTCCAAGGCACGATTTTCTTTCGCTTATCTATTCAAACAATGAAATTTCGGCACGGTTTATTAAAATGCTGGCTAACGATATACGTGAAAAAGAAGAACGTTTGCTCGGATTAGCATTTAATTCAGTAAGGGCAAGAGTTGCTGATGCACTTTTATCACTGCAAAAGAAAAATGAGGCCAGTTCTTCAATACGTATTCCGCGAGATGACCTTGCAAGTATAATTGGTACTTCAACCGAATCGCTGATACGCACCTTATCTGATTTTAAATTAGAGAAATTAATAGAGACAGATGGCCGTGAAATTAAGGTATTGAACATAAAAGGCCTTGAAAGAGCCAGAAAATTCTCTTAAATTAACATTACATAATTAACTGATTATCAGTAATAAATAACCTTAGCACCAGCTTGCTGTTAAAAATAGTTAAACTTTTATATATTTGAAGTATCAAACAGTAACTAAACAAAATATTAAACTGTCATGAAAATAAAACATTTTTTAGTAACAGGTATGATAGGAGTTGCTTTAGCTGGTATGGTAATTACCGGTTGTAAAAAAGACTCTACAGCAGATACCGATGCTACCGCTGCGCAAGATGATGCCAATGCATCATTTATTATGAATGACTCTAAAACCATTTCAGATGGTGCAGCTAAGGGTCAGGCTAATGAAAGCCCAATGGGCGCTACCTGCGCAACTTGGGTTGGCGACACTTCAGCTACCACAGATACTATCGACATTCACTTTCCGGGAGGCTGTGTAAGCCCTGATGGCAGGGTAAGAAAAGGCGACATTATTGTTTACTGGACTAGGGGCAAAGGATATTTTGATTCTGCTGCCTCTATTACTGAAACGTGGAGAAACTATTCAGTAACAGGCCTTAACGGGGTTACTATTGCAGTAACCGGTAGCAGAACCTTGACCAATATTGGTAAAGATAGCTTGGGTGACCACAGTTGGAGCTTTAATGCTAACCTTGTACTTACATACAGTGGAGCAAGTACCGGTACAGCTACATGGAATTCATCACGTAAAAATATACTTACCAAAGTGGGTAAGGAATGGTATTATGTAATTACTGGTAGTGCCAGCGGTATTAGTAAGAGTGGCGTTTCATATAACCTCACTATTAACAGCCCACTTTACTGGACTGCATACTGGTTAAATATTGCTGCAGGTATAACACCTTGCGACTGTTTTGAATCAGGTACTGTTGAATTAACCCGTTCGGGTAAAACATACCCGCTTTACCTTACCTTTACAAGTGGTGTTGGTAACTGCGGCCATACAGCTACCGCAACCATAAATGGTAATAATTACAATATTACTTTACCATAATTAACAAAGTATATAGAAATAATAGAAAGACCCGCATTATGCGGGCCTTTTTATTATTGTTAGTGTAATAAAATAGTATCTCTTATTTGTTTAGCGAGATATTGCTATTATTCAGAAAACTTTTTATATTTGATTTTATAAATCTATAAATCCTGGAATAAAATGAAAAAATTTTCAATGGCAATCATGGGGATTGCCCTTTTATCAGCAGTAATTTATACCGGCTGTAAAAAGGATTCAACTTCAACTTCATCAAACCCTGCAACGGTTGATAATGATGCTACTGCAGCGCAAGATGAAGCAAATGCATCATTTGTAATAAATGATTCAAAACTCATTGCCGATGGAGCTGCCAAAGGCCAGGCGACCAAAACACCTATGGGTGGAACATGTGCTACCTGGGTTGGCGATACTTCAGCAACTACAGATACTATCGATATTCATTTTACAGGTTTATGTGTTAGCCCTGATGGTAAGATAAGGAAAGGGGATATTATTGTTTATTGGACCAGGGGCAAAGGATATTTTGATTCCACTGCTTCTATTACACAAACCTGGAGAAACTATTCTATAACCAATACCACAACAGGCCTTATTATTAATGTTGCCGGTTCTACCAACCTAATGAATACAGGCAAAGACACAGACGGAGATCATAGCTGGAAGTATACATCAAATGTTACCCTTACCTATGGCGGCACAGGCACCGGATCTGCTTCGTGGACAGCTACCCGTAACAACGTGCTTGCAAAAAGTGGTAATGTTTGGTATTACTATGTTACTGGCAGTGCATCAGGTACAAGCAAAAGCGGTATAACATATACGCTTAGTATTACACCTGGCCAGCCACTTATTTATACAGCATATTGGGTCAACCTCGCAGTAGGCAATGCAGTTTGTGGTTGCATAGAATCAGGACAAGAGACCCTTACCCGCACAGGTAAAATATATCCATTGGTTCTTACATATACCAGCGGTATAGGTAACTGTAATTATACAGCTACAGCTTCTATAAATGGAACAAACTACAACATTTTGGTTCCGTAACAACAAAAGAAAAACAATGAAAGAGGGATGCCAAACCGGCATCCCTTTTTTATTTATTGTCTTTTAATAAGTTTAGAAATTGCGGTGGAACCAGTCAAAAATAAATGCTGTTGATATAGGATTGAAGTCCTATTCAATTACATTTGTATAGCTATTAATAAAATAGATGTTCGAGAACAAACACCAGCCATTAGCCTCCCCCAAAGTTTTTTATAACCGGTTGATGCGCATGTGGATGTTTGCAACCGCTGCAGTATTTATATGTCTTATACTTGGTATTATTGGGTACCATTATATTGCGCATTTAATTTGGATCGATGCATTGCATAATGCTTCAATGATATTATCAGGTATGGGTCCTGTAGCTAATATTGATAATGTGGCCGGGAAGCTGTTTTCTTCATTCTACGCCTTATTTAGCGGTGTAGCTTTTATAACCAACATTGGCATATTTTTGTCTCCGGTAATACACAGGTTCTTGCATAAAATACATCTTGAAACCAAAGAAAATCAAAATTAACCATGAAATATTTACCGCTTCCTTCAGAACTGTTTATTAAAAACCGTAAGCGTTTTGCTAAAGAACTGAAAGAGAACTCAGTTGCTGTTTTTAATTCTAACGATATAATGCCTACCAATGCCGATGGGCATATGGCATTTATACAAAACAGCGATCTTTTTTACCTTAGTGGTATTGACCAGGAAGAAACTGTACTTGTTATTTATCCTGATGCTGCTACAAAGACCTGGAAAGAAATGCTCTTTTTGCGAGAAACCAATGAGAGAATAGCTGTTTGGGAAGGGCATAAATACACCAAAGAGGAAGCAAGAAAAGCATCAGGCATTGATGAAATTTTCTGGTTATCTGAATTTGAAACGATATTTCGCCAGGTAATGTCGCAATGCAGGCATATATACCTAAACTCAAACGAGCATACCCGAGCTATTGTAGAAGTTGAAACGAGGGATGCACGCTTTGCAAAATGGTGCAAAGAAAAGTTTCCTCTGCACAGGTACGAGCGCAGTGCACCTATCATGCATTTGCTCAGAATGGTAAAATCGAAAGAAGAAGTTGATCTTATAAGCCATGCATGCTCTATCACCGAAAAAGGATTCAGAAGGCTTTTGCCATTTATAAAACCAGGTGTGCATGAATTTGAAATTGAAGCAGAACTTATTCATGAATTTACCCGCAACCGTTCACGCGGATTTGCATATGGGCCAATTATAGCATCAGGTATAGATAGTTGTGTATTGCACTATGTTGCTAGTAACAAACAGTGTAAAAAAGGTGAAGTTATTTTGTTGGATGTGGCGGCGGAATATGCTAATTACGGTTCAGACATGACACGTGTAGTACCGGTAGATGGTAAATTTACCAAGCGCCAGAAAGCTGTATATAATGCCGTGCTAAGAGTATTCAGAGGTGCCAGTAAGATGCTTGTCAAAGGCAATAGCATAGATAAATATAATGCGGCCGTGGGAGAGTTGATGGAAGAGGAATTGGTGAAGCTGAAGCTGCTTAAAATGTCGGATATAAAAAAGCAGAACCCTGCATTTCCGCTTTACAAAAAATATTTCATGCATGGTACATCGCATTTCCTTGGGCTCGATATACATGATGTAGGATTCTTCCATTTGCCATTTAAGGCAGGTACAGTATTTACATGCGAACCGGGCATTTATATTCCTAAAGAAAAAATTGGGGTACGTATTGAAAATAACATCCTTATTACCGAAAAAGGAAATGTTGATTTGATGCAGAACATACCCATTGAAGCTGACGAAATAGAAGAATTGATGCATGCATGATCAAGTACACCACCTTTCGGAAAGCAAGGATAAGGTACTCTGATGAAGGCAAAGGCCGGGCAATTGTATTATTGCACGGCTTCCCTGAAAACCTGGGGATATGGAAGGAATTTTCGGCAACACTTTCAAAAAGTTTTAGGGTAATTGCAATTGATATGCCCGGTTTAGGTGAAAGTGATTGCATTGGTTATGTGCACACTATGGACCTGATGGCAGAATGCGTGCACGAAGTTTTAAAACAATTAAATTTACGCAGGTACATTATAGTTGGTCATTCAATGGGCGGCTACGTTGGTTTGGCATTTGCTGAATTGTTTCCTGAAAATTTAAGAGGACTTTGTTTGTTTCATTCAACTGCATTTGCCGATAGTGATGAGAAAAAAATAGAGCGGGATAAAGCCAGCGAAGCCGCAAAAAAACATACTGCTCAATTCATTAAAGTATTTGGAATGAATTTATTTGCTGATCAGGATGACCCGAACATAAAGAAGTTGCAACAGTTAACAGCACGCACATCAGCAAGGGGAGTGGTGGCAGCACTGCAAGGTATGAAACTTAGACCCAGCCGGGAGATAGTGCTAAAATTTGCACCATATACAGTACTTTTTATTTTAGGTAAAAAAGATAAACTCATCAACTGGGAGAAAATGATCCCTCAAACTGAAATACCTCCGCATAAAGAGGTTTTACTGCTGGATGAAGTTGCCCATATGGGTTTTTATGAAGCCCCGAAAGAAACACTCAGGGCAGTCCGAAAGTTTGCATACAAATGTTTTAGAGAGGAGTCGAAATAGTAATTGGGACATTAAACTAAGTGCCCGGCCTTGCATCTAATTACTATATGGTCTCTAACCAGAAGAAAATACAGCACCTTTATTTAAGGGCAGGATTCATACTCTCGCCGGCAGATATTGCCGCTATGGCAAAGATGGATATTAAAGAGGTTGTAAAAAAACTCTTTAATGATTCCCAGGCAGATACTCCTTTACAATCGGCAAAAATAATGTCTACAATGCCCGATCTTAAGGATATGACGGCTGATGAGAAAAAACAATATATACAAGAGCAAGGCAGGGAGGTAAAAGACCTTAATATGGAATGGGTTAACCAAATGGTTAGCACTAATGAGGTGTTGAGAGAAAAAATGACTCTTTTCTGGCATGGACATTTTGCATGCCGTTCGCAACTTTCGGTTTTTGACCAGGCTATGAATAATGGAATAAGGCAGAACGCATTAGGGAAGTTTAGTGATATGCTTGCCCATATTTCCAAGTCTCCTGCCATGTTGCAATTCCTCAATAATCAGCAAAACAGGAAGAAAAGCCCGAATGAAAATTTTGCACGCGAAGTGATGGAGTTGTTTACTATGGGTAGGGGAAACTATACCGAAGACGATATTAAAAATGCAGCCCGTGCATTTACAGGTTGGAGATTTAACAAGCAGGGTGAATTTGAATTTCATGCCGAGCAGCACGATGATGTAAGTAAGCTCTTTTTAGGGAAAAGCGGCAACTATAATGGAGATGATATTTTGAACATTATACTGGAGCAGCCTGCAACAGCCAAGTTCATTGTAAAGAAACTATACAGGTATTTTGTGAATGATGAAATTGATGAAGAGAAATGTGATTTTCTTGCATCGAAGTTTCAAACCGATTATGATTTAGGTAAGTTGATGTATAGCATCTTTGTTTCAGATTGGTTCTATGACGAAAAAAATATAGGTACGCGCATAAAATCGCCGATTGAACTAATAGTTAATCTGCAACGTGCCATACCACTTCAGTTAAACAATCCGCAAGCTCCTTTATATGTAGAGAAAGTATTAGGGCAAGTGCTTTTTCAACCACCCAATGTTGCGGGTTGGCCGGGCGGTAAAGATTGGATAGATAGTTCTTCGTTAATGTTCAGAGTATCGTTACCAGGCTTTATTTTTAATAACACGATAACTGATGTGAAGCCAAAAGAAAACCCCGATGATGCAGAACGAAAAATGATGGCCAGGGAAGAAATGCAGGAACCCCAGATCCCTAAAAAACAAGCCAGTTTGTCTGTTACCCCTGATTGGACCACCTATATCAATGGGTTTAAAGATGTAAATGATGAGAATTTATATTCAGCTATTTCGGAATACCTGATTCAATCTCCTTCACCTCAGTTTAAAGAAGAGACCATTTCGAAGTACATTAGTAAAGATACGCGCGAAAGTTTCATAAAGAGTTTAACAGTGAGCCTTATGTCGGTGCCAGAATATCAAATGTGTTAAAGCTAATAGTATGAGTTACAGCCGCAGAGATTTTTTACTTCATTCTACTTTAGCGTCGGCTTCATTGCTAATGCCAAGGTTTTTAAAAGCCTTTAACCCAATTGGAAATAGCTTCCTTCCGGCCGGGAATAAAACACTTGTAGTTATACAAATGTCGGGCGGCAATGATGGACTTAATACTGTTATTCCATACCGCAATGATGACTATTATAGATTGCGGCCCTCACTTGCAATTCAAAAGGCAGATGCACTTACCCTGAATGATGAACTGGGTTTTAACCCGGTAATGAAAGCCATGAAAAGTTTATATGATAATGGTTCGATGACAATTATAAATAATGTGGGTTACCCTAATCCCGATCGTTCGCATTTCCGTTCGATGGATATATGGCAGACTGCAAGTGATGCTGATAAATATTTACAAACAGGCTGGATAGGAAGATACCTTGATAATGAATGCAGTGGTTGTGCCGGGTATAGCGCCATTGAGGCAGATGATACGCTTAGCCTTACCATGAAGGGACAGAATAGAAAAGGTATGGCTATTAGTGACCCGAAGCGACTGCATCAGGATACTCAACGGAAACTCCTTAGGGATATATCAGCTGATTATAGTAGCTCCCAGCATGGTAATAGCACAGTTGATTATTTATATAAAACGCAAGCTGAAACTATTTCATCGGCCGATTATATTTACGATAAATACAATAACTACCATAGCACTACTGATTACCCTAAGGGCGATTTTGGTAAAAACCTGAAGAATATTGCCGAGCTGATTATTTCGGGCATTGATACCCGAGTATATTATGTGTCAATCGGATCGTTTGATACTCATGTGGGACAAAAAGGGAGGCAGGAAAAGTTACTGCAGACCCTTTCAGATGGACTGGGTGCTTTTGTAAACGACCTAAAACAAAATGACCGTTTTAAAGATGTGCTGGTCATGACCTTTTCAGAATTCGGGCGCAGGGTGCAGGAGAATGGCAGCAGCGGCACCGATCATGGCACTGCCAACAATATGTTTTTATTAAGTGGTTCACTAACCAAGCCAGGTATTTATAATGAATCGGCAAACCTGGCCGACCTTGATGAAGGTGACCTGAAATATCATATTGATTTCCGTTCTATATATGCTACAGTGCTTAACCGTTGGCTCGGCGCCAACGATGCCGGGATTTTAGGCGCACAGTTCGACCATGTAAATGTGTTTTGAGACTTAGCTCTCTTGTGGATTCTTAGGAGTATCCAATAACAACTCCATGAAGATCAGATCGAGCCATTTACCAAATTTATAACCCACTTGTTTAAAGTGCCCTACTTCTTTAAAATGAAATTGACTATGCAGTTTTATACTTGAAACATTATCAGAATCAATACCAGCTATAATAGCGTGTACGTCATTTTGCCTTGCAGCATCTATAATTATTGAAAGTAATTTTTTGGCTATTCCTCTTTGCCTGAAATCAGGGTGAACGTATACTGAATGTTCCACCGAATATTTATACGCTGCCCATACACGAAAGTGCCCATAAGAAACAAACCCTACAACTTTATTATCAATTGTTGCAACAAAAACAGGATGGTTCTCAGCTTGCTTATCGGCAAACCATTTTTTTCGCATTTCAATAGTGTGTGGTTTGTAATTATAAACCGAAGTAGTATTTACAATGGCATCATTATAAATTTCTAAAATACCATGCAGGTCATTCTCTTTTGCAGGGCGTATATCTACATTTTCCATGATAATAATATTAAAAAGAACGCAGATGACACATATTGTTTATGATTGAATAAGATTTCATTACTCATGATTTCGTAATATGATCATTTGTGTTTATCATAATCATCAGCGTTATCAGCGGTCCAATCATTCACTTTATTGAAATTAGCGGCTCACCCGGTTTATACTGTTGCAATGAACCGATTGGTTCGGCATATTCACCAAGTCCTTCTTTCTTTAATAAAGCTTCCACTTCATTCCTTGATTCAGGGCTAACTGCAATTAAAAGCCCTCCGCTTGTTTGCGGATCACAAAGTATATCATGTTGCCTGTCAGTAAGCGGGCCTATATTATCACCATAACTATCCCAATTTCGAGTAGTACCTCCCGGTACTGCTTTCTCTGCAAGATAATAGTCAAGGTCGGCAATAAGTCTTATTTTATTGAAGTTTACAATGGCACTCAATTTACTGCCTTCGCACATTTCTTTAAGATGTCCTAACAGGCCAAATCCTGTCACATCAGTCATGGCTGTCACACCAGTAATGAGAGATAATTTTGCGCCAATAGAATTTAGCTTCATCATATTATTGGCAGCTAACCCTTCATGCTCTTTTTTTAGTATTCCTTTTTTTTCTGCTGTAGTAAGTATTCCTACACCAATTGGTTTGGTAAGGTAAAGCAGGCAATTTTCTTTTGCCGTGTCATTGCGTTTCAGGTGTTTTAAGTCAACCATTCCGCTTACTGCAAGTCCAAATACTGGTTCGGGGCAATCAATGCTGTGTCCGCCTGCTAAAGGAATACCAATTTCATTACAAATTTCCCGCGCACCTTCCATTACCTGGTGAGCGGCTTCAATAGGCACTTTGTTTATGGGCCAGCCTAAAATAGCTATGGCCATTAATGGAGTTCCACCCATGGCATAAACATCACTAATAGCATTAGCAGATGCAATTTTTCCAAACTTAAAAGCATCATCAACAATTGGCATAAAAAAGTCAGTAGTACTTATCAGGCCTCTTCCTCCGCCAATATCATATACAGCAGCATCATCTTTACTTTCGTTACCAACAATAAGATTTTTATTGGGCATTGATGGCTTTGCCGAATGTAAAATGGTATCGAGTATTTTAGGTGATATTTTGCAGCCACAACCCGCGCCGTGGCTATATTGGGTTAATCGTATTTTTTCCATGAATATTTAGTTTAACCACTTGATAACTGCATTGCCCTCAATAACAATTTCGTTATTGCTGTTATAGCAATTGGTGTTCAGTTTATAGATCGATTTTTCGGGGATTATTTCCATAATTTCGACTATGCAGGTAACCTCGTCGTTTAAATAAACGGGTCTTTTAAAATTCATGGTTTGAGACAAATAGATTGATCCATTGCCCGGCATTTTATTGCCAAGTACAGCAGAAATAAGGCTGCCTACCAGAAACCCATGCACAATTCTTTTTTTGAAAATAGTAGTCGCACTATAAGCTTCATCTAAATGAACCGGGTTCTTGTCAGTTGAAAGTACTGCGAACAATTCAACTTCTTCTGCGGTAAACACTTTTTTTACAATTGCTTTGTCTCCAACGCTATAAGCCATAATTTTTATATGTTATGTGATTTAACGCAACTAAAGTAATATTTATTTATAATGGCTGAAAAACCGGCAGATTATCATAAAAAATCAGATATTTGTAACAGTAAAGTGGATATGGTCCCCCCAATTGCAGGTATATTTTACAAGTAACCCAACCATTTACAAATTAGAATCATCTTAACTAAAGACGAATGTCTCAAAAGATTTCGGAAGAGGAACTGATCAAGGGTTGTTTAGCGGGTACGTGGGCCTTTCAACAAATGCTTTACAAACGCTATGCAGCTAAAATGCTGACTGTATGCATGCGATATACCAATAATCGTTTTGAGGCAGAAGATATATTGCAGGAGGGTTTTATACTGGTGTTTGAAAAACTGGCACAATTTAAAATGCAAGGTTCTTTTGAAGGATGGATTAGAAGGATAATGGTGAACAAGTCCATTGAGCATTACAGGAAATCGGTAAATATATTTCCGGTAATGAATGTGGAAGATGCGGAGAATCAGATAAGTGTGGATGATGTGTTAAGCCAGATAAATGCAAAGGAGCTCTTGAAAATGATACAAGAGCTGCCACCAATGTATAAAATGGTTTTTAACTTGTATGTTTTTGAAGATATGACACATAAAGAAATAGCAGAGAAATTGGGAATAGCCGAGGGTACATCAAAATCGAACCTGTCGGATGCAAGGACCTTATTGAAAAAGAAGATTACAAGGAACATACTTATAGCTGAACTTTATAATGAGCGAAAAGCTTACTAACGATAATATTGATAAAATTTTCAGGGATTCCATTGATGATGTGGAAACGCAACCCTCTGAGAACTTCTGGATAAATGCATCAGAGGATGCTTTGTTCAAAAACAATCTTGCCAATAGCAAAGCTATAAGTAACTGGAAGTTAGTTGCAGCTTCTCTGGCAGCAGCTTTAGTTTTTATTTCGGCATATCTTATATACACACAGAAACAGCTAAGCAATATCAACAAACAACTTGTGGCGGTTAAGGAGACAAGCGGCAACCAGAATAAGGATATTGCGTTAATACCTACTAATACTTCTGCCGCACCTGTTTCTGCAAAACAAGAAAAATTGCAGCCTGTGACAGAACAAAAAGAACATTCAGCTAAAAAACATAAAGTTGCAGCATCTAAAGTTCAATATGCTACTCAAAATGCCTCTTTATTAAAAAAGAAGATGTCTGCAGTTTCAAAGCATAATATCATTGCGTCAAATACCTCACAAAATATTTCTTCGGTAAAAAAGAAAATATTAAAATCTTCCTCTGTTTCTGTCGTTTCAAATAATTCAACTCAACAAAATAGTATTAATAATGTTGTAATTACTGATCAATCTGAGTCTGATGTGAAAAGTAATAATACAACAAGTGCTAATAACCTGGTAGCTTTAACCAATACCGATAGAGTTTCAATACCATTGATTAATAACCAGGCTACAACCATAACGCCTGATTATATTGAGCCTGTTCAGCCTGAAATAAAAGTTGCAGAGCGCAAAACCCTTTTATCTAAAATGTCAATCTCACTTTTCTGTGAGCCTTATATTTCTGATGAACTGATTGAAAATGAGGCCAACGATATTGTAACTATAAATAATGTTAGCGCAAATGAAGAAGAAGTAAATCCTTACACTATAGGCGTGAAGGTGAGTTATGATATTTCGAAACACTGGACAATTACCACAGGATGCTTGTTTTATAACTTCGATGTTTCTGTATCTCCTGCAACTATTTATGCCCAAAAACAGTCGAACGGAGATGTAGGCTATTCTTTTCAAACAAGTGTAGGTACTGTATCATGCCCATACGGAGCTAACCCAAGTGTAGGCGACTTTATGGTAATTAGCGGAAAGGAAATTGTAAATTATTTAAGTGTTCCACTGCAGATAAAATATAATGTATTAAACACTGGTAATTTGGGATTATATGTAAGCGGTGGAGCCATGTTCAATATTGTTGCTTACAGAGAAATGACCATGCACTGGCAGGATTATGCCTGGAATCAGGGCAATGCAACCGAAGGCATTGATAACTCTAAAAAAATATACAGCTCATTTTACTTTGCACCCGGGGTTAGCTATAGGTTATTTAATACTTTTTCAATATTCATAGAGCCTTCACTACAGGGTTCTCCTGTATTTTCAAGTATTACCAAGTCTACTCCTTATTTGGGTATTGGGGCCGGGATTACGTATCATTTCTAAAAATAATAGAGTAATATCCCTGGCTACCCAACTAATACCTAATACCTCTCATCTATATTCATAGAAACAGAGATTAATAAATTTCGTTTTTTATGGATAGACGTGATTTTATTCAAAAGTCGATAATATTAGCATGTGGCGTTGCAGGTGCAACAGCATTCCTTGAAGCTTGTCAAAAAGTAAGCAATCAGCAAGCACCGGCCCCATCAGTAAATTTTACAATTGATATCAGTACATCACAATATAGCGCATTGCAAAATAAAGGCGGTTACGTTTATTATAGCCAAAGCAATATTATTATAGCCAGAGATAAAATTGGGAATTTTGTGGCACTTTATGATGTTTGCCCGCATGCCGGCTGTACAATACAGTTTGACGGTGATAAGGCATTTCCTTGTCCTTGCCATGGGTCAAAGTTCGATGAAAATGGTAATGTTACCCAGGGCCCGGCAACAAGCGGGGTAAAAAAGTATAGCACTTCACTCAGTGGAACCAAATTAACCGTTACCGGATGATGCTGATAATCAATAAGTAATATATTTTTTTGTTGTTCACCCAACCATTTGAGCAATTAGTTCATCTATATAGAGGTAAAGAGAGTAATGTCGAGGAAAATCAAGGTAAAAGCATTAGAAATGATTGGAATTTTAAGGCTCATTAATTACTTTAGTAATCCCATAAGTTTAAAATAACCCTGGATTAATTATTAATACAAAATTTATGAAAAAACATTTATTAAAACTTTCTGTTTTTCTTATTGTTGGAGGAATACTTTATTTCACCAACATTCAAACTACATTTTCGCATACTGCAGGTGGTACCTCAATTTCAGGTTGTTCAGGTTCTACCTACGATGAGGCTAATAATACTGGCGATTGTGTAGGGTGCCACAGCTCTAATAAAGGATACGTGTCCTGGATAACATCTAATATTCCAGCTAGCGGTTACTACCCTGGTGCAACATATACTATTACCTGTAAGGGTACTTGCACAACTTCAGGCCATAACAGCAGCTTTGGATTTGAGTGTACACCGCAAAATCAAAGCACAGGTAAGGTAGTTGGTACACTTGCCAACATAACAACATCAGGTACAGGTGCAACTACAATTGCATCAAGTACATGGATAACACATACATCGAGTAGCTATACCGGAACAGATTCTAACAAATGGTCATTCAAGTGGACCGCACCAACCCCGGGTGTTGGTGCCGTTAGATTTTTTGCGACTTTCAACTGTGGTTCGGGTACCAGTAGTAGTACAGGATGGATATATTTTGACTCTACTCACTTTAAGCAAGCCAGCACTGTTGGTATAGCCCAGGTTACCGATGCAAATACCAATGAAATTTCAGTTTATCCCAATCCAATAAAAGATGCATTTAATGTTAGCTATTCTTTATCTGAATACAAGCAAGTAGATATTAACGTATATACCATAGATGGTAAGCAAGTTGGTACCCTTTCCTCGACCGAGCAAACTGCAGGAGATCATAATCAATCTCTCAGAATGCCTTCGGTTGCTCCAGGGATATACCTGATACAAGTAGTTCAGGGTGAACAAGTTTCTTATAAAAAAGTTGTTGTAGAGCAATAACTTTTAAGTTTTTCAGTAACTTTATAATCTATGAGAAATAAAGTATCTCTTGCGATAGCTCTATTCGGTTTTATTCTTTGTTTAAATTCCTGTGTGAATAAAGAGGGAATACCTCCTGCCAGTGTAGGTAGCTCAGGCTTACCTCCCGGTTGCGATACTGCCGGGTACACCTATTCAAGCGGCACTAAAACAATTCAAGCCATAATAAATGCACAATGTGCAGTGGCTGGTTGCCACCAAGCCGGTGACCCTGGAGCCAATTATACAACATATGGAAAATTGAGCCTTTATGCAACTGGTGGCCCGGCCTATAGCCAGTTCTATCAAATTATGTTTAACCCCAGTACTGCAAATTACCCTATGCCTAAAACCCCCCAGGCTGGATGGGATTCATGTACAAAATATAAGATAAAAGCATGGCTTATTGCAGGCGCTCCTCAATAAAAACTATGTAAACATCACCCGAAAAAATAATTAATAATTAAACTTTTTATGAAAAAAATAATAGGTTCAATTTTTATACTCTGCGGCCTTTTTATAGGTAAAAGTTACGGTCAAATATATATGGCCGACTCAGCTAAAGTTTCTTTCTTCTCAAAGACCAGCGCAGAAGATATTGATGCCAAAAACACTATTTGCAAACCTATAATGAGCATAGCCACAGGAGAGTTTGATGTGAGTCTTATTAATACTTCGTTTGATTTTCCAAAACCTTTGATGAAAGAACATTTCAACGAAGATTATATGGAATCTGCCAAGTATCCTAAAACTGTTTTTACGGGAAAAATATCGGGCTCAGTAGATTACCTGGAAGATGGCACATACAATGTATCAGTAACCGGAACAATGGATATGCATGGTGTTAAAAAAATCATTACTGTTCCTGGTACAATTACAGTTAAGGGCGGAGTCTTGTTCATTTATGCAAAATTCAATGTAAAAATTGCCGATTATGGTATAAAACTTCCTTCCTTCCTTAGCATGAACGTGGCTGATAATGTAGACGTAACTGTTACTGCCACCATGAAACCATATAAAAAATAGGATACTATAGCGTTTTATGCAAATAAAGAAAAGACTTTTATTGGGTGCAGCATTTGTTTGCGCCTCGTTTGTAGCACAAAGCCAAAGCTTACTGGGTATTACCGACTCAATTGCAAGTGCTACCCAACCACCACCTCCATTAGAATCGACATGGAAGGATACAAGGCTTATTGAAGCTCAAACCACAAAAACTACATCACCGGGTGTAATGGTATTCAGAGTTATGCACCGCTTTGGAAGTATGGGTTCAGATTATGGAGGAGGAGTGCATACACTTTATGGCTTTGATGTGGTAACTGATGTTTACCTATCGTTCGAATTTGGTATTTTAAAAAACCTGGAAGTTGGTTTTGGCCGCAGCAAACAGCAGGAGTTACTTGACCTTAATTTTAAATACCGGCCCCTTACTCAAAAATCAGTAGGTATGCCTGTATCGGTGGCCATATATGGCGATGCTGGTATTACACCAGAGCAAACCGCTCTTTTTTACCAGGGTGCCGATCTTACACATTATCCTGAAAGTACTACCGACTTGTTATCCTATATAGGTCAGGTTATGGTTGACAGGAAATTTGGAAACATTGGCTCACTTGAATTATTTGCAGGTTTGCACCACCGCAATTATGTGTTACGTGTACCCAATGTAACCAATAACGGAGACAAAGACTCTAACACAATTGCATATACAGGGGCTGCAGGCAGAATAAGACTCAGCAAACATGCTGCCATTACATTTGATTATTTTTATATCATGTCTTCTTACAGAGTCAATAATTTGGCCACACCGTTCTATAATTGTTTTTCATTAGGATACGAAATAGAAACAGGGGGACACGTTTTTGAGATCAATTTGAGCAATGGTGCTTATATAAATGAAATTAATATGATACCTAATGTTAATCAAACCTGGATGAAGGAAGGATTTAAGTTAGGTTTTGCTATTTCGCGGGCATTTAATATTTAGGACTATTATTTAATATGTTTAAAAAGCCCTGCAATATTGCAGGGCTTTTTATTTAAACGTTATCGGTTAAATATAGTCTAACTCACAAAGAAGGTTTAAAGAGGTTAGGTCGTCTAAGAATGGTAGAAAGTATATTAGTGATTTGAATAAGCAATCAGTGATAAGTAAATATAGCTGGAACAAGGTTGTTACATTAGTAATAATGTGCAGTCTTTCATCAATATATTCAAAAGCCAGTCAAATAAAATGGTCACCTCCCGATACTGCTAAAACAGGCCCTGTAAACTCGCCACAAGAGGATATTATGGATGTGGTAAGGAAGATAGTTAAAGCAAAGTACGATCATGATTTTGATGACAGTGCAAAGCTGAAGCCCTGGGTATTTTATCCTGCTATTTTCCCGGCTGTGGGTTATACACTGGTTAACGGAGGCACTGCTACTGTTTCAGGTAATGTTTCATTTTATACAGATAGTATTGATGTAACTAATCTTTCAACTATTACTATAAGCCCGCTAGTTTCAACCGACCATCAGTTTACAATTCCAGTTATCAGTACATTATGGTCAAAGAATAACAGATTCAATTTTTTAGGCGACTGGAGGTTCTATAAATATCCATCTTATACTTACGGATTAGGGGGCCACACATCACTCTCAAATGCTGATATGATCGACTATTCATATATAAATGTTTTGCAGGAGGCACTATATCATTTAGGGAAGAATATTTACGCAGGTTTGGGTTATAACTTCGATTATCATTATAATTTACAAAACACTACAACACAAACTGATTATTCAGAATATAACGGCCACACGTTACAAACAACATCTTCAGGAATAATAGCACATATAAAGTACGATAGCCGTACAAATATTAATTACCCGAATGATGCATTTTATAGCAGCATTTTATACCGTTATAATACTACCTTTTTAGGAAGTGATAATGACTGGCAGGCATTGCAAATTGAATTAAGGGAGTATATAAAAGTTGGAGGTGTAAACCATAATAATGTACTTGCATTTTGGAGTTGGAACGAGTTTACATTTGGTGGCAAAGTGCCCTATTTTGATTTGCCAAGTACAGGTTGGGATACTTACGCCAATACCGGCAGGGGATATATACAAGGCCGTTATAGAGGTACAAGCTTACTTTACCTTGAAGGGGAGTATAGATTTGAGATACTTAAAAATGGTTTATTGGGAGGAGTGGTATTTTTAAATGGAGAATCGGTGCCGGAATGGCCCGAAAATAAGTTTGAAACTATAAATACCGGCGAGGGAATAGGCCTTCGCATAAAAATGAACCGCTACTCAAAAACGAACCTGTGTATAGATTATGGTGTAGGTAATGGAGGTTCCAGAGGTTTTTTCTTTAACCTTGGCGAGGTATTTTGAACCTTGAATTAATTTTATTGGTAAAATTGCAAGATTTGCCAGGTGAAATCGTCAAATCATGAATAGTAAATAATACTAAAACTCCAAAAACAAAACAAAGACACATGAAACAAATCAATCAACTACTTTTAGGTATTGGCTTCTCGGTTTTAGCTATTGGGCTTTCTGCTCAAAATGCGCCCCACAGAACCCGGTTTTCGCAACCTCATAAAGCAAAAGCTATTTCTGCCCGGAAGTTCTTTAAAAGTAATGGAATAGCCCATAAAGCAACCAGTACACTTACTACTGCCGGTTTACAATATCCAAATACCGAACAAAGCCTTCAGGTAACTTATTCATTATCGGGTGGATGGTACACAGAGTTCTTAAACAGGCTATGGACTATAAAGGATACAGGGTCCGGTACTAATGAGAACTTTGATCTCAATCATAGTGCTACTGTGGCTTTCGACACAATTATAGACTACTATAGTGCCAATACTTCATACACTGCTGCATCAGGCTCACTGGTGGTTGATACAATTACCGCTTTAGTAACCTATAGAAATACATCGACAAAGAATGATACAGTTGTGTTTTTTATTACAAATGTTCTGGCAAATGGATATCCGGGAAGCACCGTATTACATACAGATACTGTAATACTTAACAAGGGAGTTGGTTTACCTGGAAACACTATTGATACAATTTACCAGATTGGAGTAATTCCTAACTTTCCTATTGTCAGCGGGTCCAAGTTTGCCGTAACTCTTCAATTTTCGGGAGCCAAGGTAGATACATTCGCATTTGCATATGCTTTTCCTAACGCTACTTGTACTTCTACAGGTAATGTTTATGCTAATGGCTTTACATTTATAGGCCCTGCTTTTGGCCCTACTCCGTATTGTAATAGTTTTGTAACCGGGTGGGAGTATTACGAAAACCCTCCGGCATATGCTCCAGTAACCTGGCCCGATACTCATGGCAACCAAATAGGCCAGTTAGGCGGAGTGCCTTTCGATAATGATGAATGGAGTATGTGCGGTGCTGATACTGAATACTTCTACTGGCAGGATAATGCCATTTTCGCCACTGTTTCATTTATTTCAACAGTTGGTATAAACAATATTACTGATAATGGAGTATCTGTTTCTCAAAACTACCCCAACCCTTTTGATAAAACTACCAGGATAGAATATAACATTACAAAACCTTCAGATATTGTTTTTAATGTGTATGATATGGCAGGAAGAAAGCTTATAGCTAATACGTATTCAAAAGTTAACCCGGGCTCTCATCAAATCACCCTCGATGCTAACCAGTTTACTCCAGGCATATATTTCTATACCTTCGATGTAAATGGAAAATCGGTGACTAAAAAGATGGTTATTACTGAGTAATAGGCCTTTACCGTAAATTATTGAAAGCGCTGCGAATTTGCGGCGCTTTCTTATTTTATAGGCATAATGCGATTAGAGTTTACCTGGTAATTAGCCTGAAATATTAAGATATAGGCACTTTTGCCAATATAGTATTATTATCTCAGGGTGAAGTAATTTAGTGCCTAAAATCGTCTTTATAGGGAGGCAAAAAGGAAATATCCCGCCGTGCGGGAATTTGCGTTATTTTTGCTTCCTTATTTAAACATATAAAATAGTAGTCATGTTAGAAGGTTTTGTGAGTGCATTGTCAAAAGTATTTGGTAATAAGCACGACCGTGATGTAAAAGAAATTCAGCCCGTAGTCGATAATATTCTTGAAATAGAAAAAACGTTGGCCCTTATCAGTGATAATGAATTACGTGGTAAAACAGCCGAATTTAAAAAGCGCATACAGGATAAGATAGGCGAGAACGAGAATAAAAAGAAAGAACTCAAGGGTAAAGTTGAGTCTGATGAAGCTTTACCGGTAAAAGAAAAGGAAGAGATATATGTAGAGGTTGATAAGCTTGAAAAAGAAATATTGGCTGATATTACTGCTGAACTACAGGATATATTACCTGAAGCATTTGCAGTAATGCGTGAGACTGCAAGGCGCTTTAAAGAAAAAGATTCACTTGAGGTAATTGCTACCGAGTGGGATAAGAAACGTTCGGCAGATTTCAAACATATTAGAATTGAAGGCGATAAAGCTTTCTGGAAAAGTACCTGGAGCGTTCGTGGCCATGATGTAAAGTGGGATATGATACCTTACCCCGTGCAGCTTATAGGTGGTGCAGTATTGCATTCGGGCAAAATTGCCGAAATGGCTACAGGTGAGGGTAAAACCCTTGTTGCCATATTACCAGTGTACCTTAATGCTCTCGCAGGCCGTGGTGTACACCTGGTAACCGTTAACGATTACCTTGCAAAACGTGACTCGGAATGGATGGCCCCGATATTTGAGTTCCATGGATTAAGGGTAGATTGTATTGACAGGCACGAACCTAATTCGAACGAAAGAAGGGATGCGTATTTAGCTGATATATGTTACGGAACTAACAATGAATACGGTTTTGATTACTTGCGCGATAACATGGCCCGTTCACCCGGTGACCTGGTACAACGCGGGCATTTCTTTGCTATAGTCGATGAGGTTGACTCGGTGTTAATTGATGATGCCCGTACACCTCTTATCATTTCGGGTCCTACACCACGTGGCGATAAGCACGAATTTTTCCAGATGAAACCGCGTGTAGAGAAACTTATAAATGCACAGCGTACATTTGTAAATAAGGCATTGAACGATGCCAAGACCCTTATTGAAAGTGGTGATAAGGAAAAGGAAAAAGAAGGTGGAATTGCATTGCTTAGAGCATACAGAGGCTTGCCTAAAAGCAAAGCGCTCATTAAGTTTTTGAGTGAAGAAGGACATAGGGCCCTTTTACAAAAGACTGAGAATTTCTACATGCAGGACCACGGCAGGGAAATGAGCAAGATCGATGAGGAATTGTTTTTTGTTATAGATGAAAAGAACAACACTGTTGAGCTTGCGGAAAAAGGAATTGACCTTATCACCTCACAAGGTGAAGATCCTAAGTTCTTTATATTACCTGATGTTGGAAGTGAGATAGCTGAAATTGAAAAAATAGAAGCGCCTGAAGAAGAAAAATCTGCAAAGAAAGATGAATTACTGCGTGATTTTTCAATAAAAACTGAACGTGTACACACCATTAACCAATTACTGAAAGCATATACCCTTTTTGAAAAAGATGTGGAATATGTAGTAATGGAGGGTGAAGTGAAGATTGTAGATGAACAGACCGGCCGTATAATGGAAGGCAGACGCTATTCTGATGGCCTGCACCAGGCTATTGAGGCAAAGGAGAACGTTAAGATTGAAGCTGAAACACAAACATATGCTACCATTACGCTTCAGAATTATTTCCGTATGTATCACAAGCTTGCCGGTATGACCGGTACTGCTGAAACAGAAGCAGGTGAATTGTGGAGCATTTATAAATTAGAAGTTGTAGCTATACCTACCAATAGGGGTATGGTGCGCGATGATAAACAGGATTTGGTATACAAAACCAAACGTGAAAAATATAATGCGGTAATTGATCAGATACAGGAATGTGTAAAAGCAGGAAGGCCTGTACTGGTAGGTACCACTTCGGTTGAAGTATCGGAATTACTTAGCCGTATGTTAAAATTACGTGGCATAAAGCATAATGTACTGAATGCAAAATTACACCAGCGTGAGGCAGAGATTGTTGCTGAAGCTGGTAACCCCGGTACTGTAACCATTGCTACCAACATGGCAGGCCGTGGTACCGATATTAAGTTAGGTGCCGGTGTTGCTAATTCAGGTGGTTTGGCCATTATGGGTACCGAACGTCATGAATCGCGACGTGTAGACAGGCAGTTACGTGGCCGTGCAGGCCGCCAGGGCGATCCGGGTTCATCGCAGTTCTTTGTATCGCTCGAAGATGACCTGATGAGGTTATTCGGATCGGAACGTATCGCGAAGATGATGGACCGTATGGGTATTGAAGAAGGTGAAGTGATTCAGCATACACTTATTACCCGTTCTATTGAACGTGCACAAAAGAAAGTTGAAGAAAATAACTTTGGTATACGTAAGCGCCTGATAGATTATGATGACGTAATGAACCAACAGCGCGAGGTAATATATACCCGTCGTCGCCATGCCTTATTTGGCGAAAGGTTATCGCTTGATATTGCTAATATGTTCCTGGATGTTTGTGAAACCATTGCGGGAGAATATCATACCGGTGAACCAGATTACGAAGGATATAAAATAGAAGTATTACGTACCCTTTCTATAGAGCCTATTGCAAAAGAGGAGTTTGACAGCCTTTCATCTGATGAGATAGCAGATAAGCTGTTTGAAAAAGCAATGGCAAGCTACCAGAAGAAGTATGATAAGATCGCGAAAGAAGTATATCCGTTTGTAAAGAATGTTTTTGAAGATCCGAATAACCGTTTTGAAAATATTCAGATACCGATCTCTGATGGCCTGAGAGTAATACCTGTAGTGGTAAATCTTAAGAATGCTTATCAGAGCGGAGGTAAAGAAGTGCTGCGTGAGCTTGAAAAGACCGTGATACTGGCAGTAATGGATGATGAATGGAAGGAACACCTTCGTGAGATGGATGATCTTCGCCAGTCGGTTCAGAATGCTGTTTATGAGCAAAAGGATCCACTATTGATATATAAGTTCGAATCATTCGAACTGTTCAAAGCTATGGTGGTAAGGATGAACAAGAGCATATCATCTTTTCTGATGAAGAGCGCAGTATTTGTTCAAAATCCTGACCAGATTAAGGAAGCCGAGATAGTAGAACACGAAGAAGTAGAATACGAGACAAGCCGTGCCGGTGGAGAGCAAGCCCAACAGCAAGGTGGTGGGGCCCCTCCGGTAAAACAGCAACAACCTGCCAAAGCCGAAAAGAGAATAGGGCGTAATGACCCTTGCCCTTGCGGTAGTGGTAAAAAATATAAGAACTGCCACGGTAAGTAATTGCTAGTCTTACCTTAAGTTTGTTATCAGTATTTGCTTATTTCCATGGTTTTTGTACATTTGATTTCAGCAAGGAGATATTAATAGCCTTGTTATCAAAATATTAACCAAACAAAATTTTAAAAAATGAGAAATCCACTTTTAAAGATCACAGCAATTATTGCCTTGGGATTAGGTTTGAATGCATGCACTAAAAGTAATAATTCAACTACTACTACTACCAACACTACCCCTTCAATGTCTGCGACTATGAATGGTACTGCAACTACTTATACGGGAGCAGCAAAATCGGGCGCTAATTATTTTACAATTACCGGTACCTCTTCCAATTACACACTCACTTTATACATAAAAACTCCTGTTAGTACAGGCACTTCTTCTTTAGGTGCTGCCGGTGGTTCATATGCAATTGTTCAAACCGGTGGTGGAGGGTATTGGGCTACCAGTAGCACTGCTACTGGTACACTTAATATAAGCACATATACTACTTCACCTAATTCAATTAGTGGTACATTCAGTTTTACAGCTGCTCCTACAAGTGGTGCTAATATGGTAGTTACCAGCGGTTCATTTGCAAATCTTTCGTTTTAAGTAAAATATTTTTCATAAAAAGCCCCGCATTTATGCGGGGCTTTTTATTTTCAATATCTTCCTAATTCATATTAATGCCCATTTTGAATAGCACAGGTTTTAAAGTAGAAAGAGTTCTGCCGCTTTTAGTTGCACCTGTTTTGGCATTTATATTTTGGGTTATATATTATCCAGCCTTTATGAATGGGGATAGCCTTGTACAATATAGCCAGGCACTCTCTGGTGTTTATGACGACTGGCATCCTCCTTTAATGGCCATTACATTGCATTATGTTCTATGCCTGGGAGGAGGTGTGGGAACAATAACACTATTACAAACTATGGCAGGTTGTATGGGTGTTTATTTACTTTCCACAGAAATTCTTATAAAGTGCAATACTTCTCAAAAAATATTCCAATATTTTCCACTGATTCTTTTAGTGTTTCTCTTAAGCCCTTTATCTCCTTTATCATTCCATTTAATGGCATTTATTAAAGATACCTGGGTTGCCATTGGCTTCATCTGGATAGCCCTTTTGGCTCTGCAAATGATGAGAGTAAAAAAAGAAAAACCAGGGAAATACAAGCTGTTGTATTTTTTCCTGTTCTGTTTTATGAATGCAGTGATACTTACAAGGCATAATGCTATAGTACTGATTCCTGTATTTTTCCTCATTCTTTATTTTTTAGCTGAAGGAACAGAATCATCAAATAAATTCAAGATAAAGCATATTATGCCGGGAGTTTATTTAGTAGTTGTTTATTTCATCCTTTCAAGCCAGCTCAATAGTGCATTTAAAGTAACCCAAACCCATCCTGAGAACCAGGTATTTGCGACCGAGAGCCTGGGAGTATTGGTTAATGATTCAGGCAAGAAGAAGGATTTACCTTATATGGCAAGTCATCTTACGCCCATTTACCGGAAAGCGTATATACCCGGTAATGTTGCACCCATTATGTGGTGGGGCCCAATTAAGGCAGTAGATTCTACATTCAACAGAGACAATAACGAATTCTTGCAGCAATACTACAACCTGCTGGAACATGCTCCATTTTCAGTTTTGAGAGTAAAATGGGATGGCTTTATAATGATGGTGGAGCCTACATCAGATAATTCATGGTTCCATGAAGAGCTCGATGAGAATAAATATGGCTTGGTTCAAAATGGAAAATTTAAAAACATAAGAAACGGAATGATAAATGCAATAATCACTATTTATAAAAATAAAATAATAAGGTATTGCTTTGGAGAACATGGCACATGGATAGTTGTTAATGCAATTATTTTTTTAATTCTAGTTATAAGAAAGCGAAAGGGAAATGCAATACTCATCTCAATACTATTACTTCCTGCCGGCTATTATTTTTCTTATTTGTTAGCATCCACCGGCTCCGATTTTAGGTTTATGTACCCTGCAACTTTGCTGGTTCAGGTAATTGCATTCAGTCTCGCCTTAGTTTTTATAAAAAGAAGAATCAACAAACCTAAAGTGCAACCTACAGATACTGGCAACAGTATCTAAATCATATAAATTCATATATTTGCTAGAGTAGATTAACAGATTTTCATTCAAATTTCCCATGGCAAAAAGATACATTTTCTCGTTCTTCCTGTTTATTTTCATTCAGGTATCTGTCTATTCACAAAGTATAACATCAGTAGCCAGTTTTGGCACAAATCCGGGCGCTTTGAATATGTATACGTATGTGCCATCGGGTATTAGCGGTAAGGCAGCGCTGGTAGTTGCTATGCATGGATGTACTGAGAATGCCAACCTGTATGCTACCCAAACGGGGTGGAATAAACTGGCTAACCTGCATAAATTCTATGTTATTTATCCTGAACAGGTAAGTGCAAATAATAGCAGTCTTTGTTTTAATTGGTTCGATACTACTGATGCAAGCCGTAATGTTGGAGAAGCATTGAGCATTAAACAAATGGTAGATTATATGAAGGCTCATTACGCCATTGATACAACTGAAATTTTTGTTACAGGCCTTTCAGCAGGTGCTGCTATGACCACAGTAATGATAGCAACTTATCCTGATGTATTCAGCAAAGCCGCAATTATGTCGGGCTTGCCTTATAAAGCGGCTACATCGGTTACTGCTGCGTTCAATGCCCAAAACGGATATGTAACCATGACCCCGGCACAGTGGGGAGCTTTGGTAAAAACACAGTACCCAACGTATAAAGGCCCTTATGCAAAAGTAATGATAACCCAAGGCACATCTGACCTGACAGTTAGCCCAACCAATGCAACCGAATTAGTAAAGCAGTGGACGTATTTAAATAAAGCTAACCAAACGGCAGACTCAACCAACAATGCTTTCCAGGGAAATTCAAATGTAGTTTTGACCATATACGATGACAGCATTACTAAAGTTCCTGCTGTTTATTTGTATAAAATAACTGGTATGCCACATGGCATTGCAGTAGATACGGGATCATGCCCACGCCAGGGAGGTGCTACAGGTACTTATGCCCTGGAGGAAACTAATTTCCACTCAACCTATTGGGCAGCAGATTTCTTTAACCTTATTCCTAATCCTTATTCTATTACCGGGTCTATTAGTGTATCAGTATCTGCCAGCGGGATTACATATAGTGTTCCGAATACTACGGGCTCAACTTATACCTGGACCGTTCCGGCCGGTGCAACAATTATAAGCGGACAGGGAAAAAATAGCATTACAGTAAATTTTGGTACACATAGTGGTAATGTGTCGGTTACTGAAACTGAAAAAGGCGGATGTAAGAATGACCCCGCTACTTTGTATGTGAATGTGGGAGTTACAGGTATGGATGAAGTATCACAGCCTGAAGGCAGGATGTATTACAATCAAACCGAGAACAGCATACATACCGAAAACATTCCTGTTTATGCATTACAGAATTTGCACATTTATAATTTATTGGGGCAAGATTGTACTCCAGTTTATTCTATTCAGGGGAAGACACTGATCTTACAAAAGAAACTGCCTAATAACATGTATATAATCAGCGTACAAGATGCCGTTAAACAATACTCAGGGAAGATAGTAGTATTCTAGTGTTCGTTCCTTATATCCTTACCCCAATGCAATTTTTTGCGTAAGGTTTCAGTAAAACTTGTTCCGGGTATTTGTATCAGTTTCACTCCAAATGTTTCTTTTCGAATAACCAATTCCACAGAAGAATCAATGTCCTCAGTTCTTGAATCGAGCGAAACAAGGTTAGTAGGGTTTCTACCTTCTACCTTAAGTGTAATAGTATAGCTATCGGGTATTACTACGGGACGCACATTTAAATTATGCGGCGCAATAGGAGTGATGATAAAACTTGAATCATCAGGCAGCAATATTGGTCCGCTGCAACTTAAAGAGTACGCAGTGGATCCTGTCGGAGTAGCAATTATAAGCCCGTCAGCCCAATATGAGTTCAGGAACTCTCCATTTAAATAAGTATGTATGGTGAGCATGGTAGAAGCATCCTTACGTTGAACACAAATCTCATTCAGTGCGTAATTATACTTGCCAAAAAGAGAACTCGAAGTATCTAAACTAAGTAAGGTACGATTCTGTATAGTGAACTTTTTATTCTTAAGGGCAACAAGTGCAGGAGAAAAATTCTCTTCGGGTACAATGGCCAAAAAGCCAAGTCTGCCTGTATTTATTCCCAATACGGGTATACCTGTTTTAGCAACATAAGGCAGGGTTTCTAATAGAGTGCCATCGCCACCCATGCTTATCAGGTAATCAACCGAACCTACAGGCAATTCTTTAGAGAATGTACCAGGCTCCTTTTTGAAAGATATGATCTCTTTGAGGGAAGCATAAAAGGCCTCATGAATTATATATTCAAACCCTAATCCATCGAGTTGGGTGAAGATATTTTTTACCTCATCAGTAAGATTAGATGCCGTTGGCCGCCCATATATAGCTATTCGCATAAGCCTGAATAATAATACCCAAAGTTAACAAAATAGCTGGAGTCATTTTTAGAGCCCTTTCAGGGGTCTGGGGCAAATAGGTATATTTGATAAAATTGTACACTATGATAGACTTTAAGCGCCTGAACCACATACAAATTTGCATACCAAAGGGTAAAGAAGCAGAAGCCAGAATGTTTTATACTAATACTATAGGGCTTAAAGAAATACCTAAACCTGAAGCACTTATACCCAATGGTGGGTTATGGTATCAAGTGGCTGATATACAACTACATATTGGTACTGAAAACGAAATAAATAAGTCGAAACGCCACCCCGCTTTTGAAGTGGGAAACCTACAAACCGCTCGTGAGCATTTAGAAATGCATATGGTCCCTATAAAAGAAGAAGTACCTATCCCCGGTCAGAAACGGTTTTCATTTACCGACCCATTTGGCAACAGAATAGAGTTGCTGGAAAAGGTTTCTATATGAGTAGAGTCATGCCTAAAAAGTGTTAAATAATTTGCAATAGCAACCTTTTAGGTTTATCTTCGTTAAGAGAATCTAAGAAGCGCTATATGATGTCGGAGAAGTTTCTGGAGTATTTAAAGTTCGAGAAAAAGTTTTCACCACACACGCTGGTTTCTTATCAAAACGATATGAGACAGTTTAGCGGGTACCTGAAGAAGATGTATGAAATTGAAAAGCCTGAAGATGCAACAGCATTAATGATCCGTTCATGGATGGCAGGACTCATGCAGGAAAAAATAGCTGCTAAAAGTGTCATTCGTAAAGCATCTACATTACGTACTTTCTATAAATTTTTATTACGTCAGGGTGCTATTACCAATAACCCTATGGTGAAAATAACTTCACCAAAGACACCATCTCGCTTACCAGTGTTTGTCAATAAAAAAGAGATGGATAGCCTTTTCACCGATATTAAATTTACTGATGGGTTTGAAGGTATACGCGACAGGCTGGTGCTTGAATTGTTTTATGCTACAGGTATAAGGCGCACTGAGCTTATTACATTAAAGGACAGCGATGTTAACTTATATAACCTTACCATTAAAGTATTAGGAAAGAGAAATAAGGAACGGATCATACCCGTTACTCCTTTCTTCAAAAAATATGCTGAGGAGTACCGTAATGAAAGGAAAAAGATTACAACTGACAACAAGTCTTTTTTTGTAAATGAAAATGGTACACCCATGTATGACAAGGAAGTTTATCGCCTGGTAAAAAAGTATGTGGGTATGGTAACTACCTTACAAAAAAAGAGCCCGCATGTATTGCGCCATACTTTTGCAACACATATATTGGATAACGGTGCTGATATTAATGCAGTAAAAGAACTATTGGGTCATAGTAATCTTTCATCAACCCAGGTGTATACCCATAATACCCTTGACAAACTTAAGCGCGTGCACAAGCAGGCGCATCCGCGAGGTTAATCAATATTTAATAACTATATAAATCTAAGAACCATGCAAGTTAAAATTCAATCCATCCATTTCGATGCAGACAAAAAGCTCCTTGATTTTATCCAGGAAAAAGTTGACAAATTAGGCCATTATTATGATGGAGTAATGGGCGGAGAAGTGTTCCTTCGTGTCGAAAAGTCAAAGGACACACAAAATAAAATAGCTGAAATAAAGATACAGACCCGGACCGGTGAATTGTTTGCTAAAAGGCAATGCAAATCATTTGAAGAAGCGGTAACCGAATCGGCCGATGCACTTAAAATACAGGTTAAAAAACATAAAGAAAAAGTAAGGTCGGTATAAATTAAATATCTCCCTACAGGAATAAACCCTCGCCAAAGGCGGGGGTTTTATTTTTAATTCCAATATGTGTCCGCAGAGAATTTTGTACTTTCACCACTTGACGAATGGAAAACAGCAATAGTTTAAAACAAACACTCTCGCTATTTGATGCTACTATGATAGTGGCCGGCTCTATGATAGGGTCGGGTATATTTATAGTTAGCGCCAGTATGTCGCAGCAATTGGGCTCATCTGGCTATTTGTTATTGGCTTGGGTAATTAGTGCAGTTATTACATTAATGGCGGCACTGAGTTATGGCGAGTTGGCGGGTATGATGCCAAAGGCAGGCGGCCAATACGTTTATTTGAAAGAAGCTTATGGGCCCAGAGTAGGGTTCATGTATGGCTGGACAGTATTTACAGTGATACAAACAGGTACTATAGCAGCAGTGGCGGTTGCCTTTGCTAAGTACACAGCAGTATTTATTCCCGCAGTTAGCACTACCAATATTATTCTGGATCTGGATTTCCTGAAAATATCAGCAGGACAATTACTGGCTATAGCCACCATTGTAATAATTACCTATATAAACAGCAGGGGAGTACAAACCGGCAAAATGCTACAGGGAATATTTACTTCTGCAAAACTAATTGCGTTGTTATTATTGATAATTGTAGGACTTATTGTTGCGTTCAACGGCCATTTTATACGCGAAAATTTTCAGAACATGTGGAATGCAACAGCTACCACTGTTTCTGATAAAGGAGAAGTAAGTGCAATTCCGTTAACGGGAATAACATTAATAGCTGCTATGGGTGTGGCAATGGTGGGCTCTTTATTTTCAAGCGATGCTTGGAATAATGTAACGTTTATATCAGCCGAGATAAAAAAGCCGGGGCGTAACATACCCCTGGCATTGCTTTTCGGAACATTGCTAGTGGGTGTATTATATATACTGGCTAACATTACTTACCTGTGTATACTCCCATTGCATGGCGAGCCAAATGGAGCAGGCGTAATGCAGCAGGGCATACAATATGCAAAAGATGAACGTGTGGCAACAGCTGCGGTTTCAATAATATTGGGTAATGCAGCCACCTATGTAATGGCGGCATTAATTATGGTATCTACCTTTGGCTGCAACAATGGTATTATATTATCGGGCGCACGCTTATATTATGCCATGGCGCAAGATGGACTTTTCTTTAAACAAGCAACACAGTTGAACGCGAAGGGTGTACCGGCCAAATCATTGATCATTCAATGTGTATGGGCATCTGTGCTGTGCTTGTCAGGTAAGTACAACCAGTTGCTCGATTATGTTATTATAGCATCATTACTCTTTTACATATTTACCATAGCAGGAATATTTATCCTGCGTAAAAAACAACCCGATGCAGAAAGACCTTACAAGGTTTTTGCATATCCAGTTTTGCCAGCGTTGTATATAATTACTGCGCTTGCAATCAGTATCGATCTGCTCATTGATAAAAGCACACAGAATAATACCTGGCCGGGTATTATAATAGTGTTGTTGGGCCTACCTGTATATTACCTGGTAAAGAAAAAAGAAAAGGCTTAAGTATGAAAGCTGTTTCAGCAGAGGAATTTTTAAAGCTCTCAGCCCAGCACCCGGTAATAGATGTCCGTACACCGGCTGAATTTGAAGATGGTCATATTCCCGGAGCTGTTAACATACCACTTTTTACAAACGAAGAACGAGTAATAATTGGTACCCTGTATAAGCAGGAAGGAAAGAAGCCTGCTATGTTAAAGGGTATGGAGTTAGTCAGCCCCAGGTTTTCAGAATTTATTCGTACAGCTGAAACAATATCTAATACGGGAACCATACTTGTGCATTGCTGGAGAGGTGGAATGCGAAGTGGAGGCATGGCCTGGTTATTTGAATGGTATGGATTTAAAGTATATACCTTACAGAGTGGCTATAAGGCTTTCAGAAGGATGGTATTGGATGCATTTATACAACCACACAGTTTAAAAATACTTGGAGGCAGAACAGGTTCAGGTAAAACATTGATATTAAAAGAGATTGAAAAACTAGGTAAAACAATAATTGACCTGGAAGAACTGGCGCATCATAAAGGCTCTGCTTTTGGTACGCTTGGTGAGGAGCCACAGCCGACACAGGAGATGTTTGAGAATGAACTTGCTGTTGCCTTAATGAACATACCAGCAACTGAGCCTATATGGCTGGAAGATGAGAGCCAGAACATTGGCAAGCGTATAATACCCAATGAGCTTTGGACGCAAATGCGTGCAGCACATGTTTATTATGTTGATCTGCCCATAGAAGAACGGATAAAGTATTTGGTGGAAGCTTATGGAAAATACTCAGCAAAAGAGTTAATAGAATCCATAGAAAAAATAAGGAAGAGGGTAGGGTTTCAGAATGCAAAAGCCGCTATTGAGGCTATAAACCAGGGCGATTTAAAAAAGGCCTGCGAAATTAGTTTGGTCTATTATGATAAGAGTTATAACCACGGTGTGGCTAAGAGGGAGGCAAAAAATATCATTAAAAAATCTTTCGAAGAATTAAAGCCAAATGAAATTGCAAAGGCAATAATTTAAGCGAGCTTTATTTTATATCACAAGCCTTCACCTGTAATTCAAAAAGCTGTTGCAAAACTTTAGTATCCACATCAGCCAGTTTACCGACATGCAAGCAACCTCCACTAAAAGAATGCTTACCAAGCTTACCAACTAATGCCTTGTACTTATCACCTTTTTCGCCCATCATATAGATTGAAAAATCTTTACTGCGTGAAGCAAAACCAATTTGAAACCATTCATTTTCTTTACCGCTGGCCAGTTTGTACGAATGATCTCCTAAGCCAACTATTGCAGTGCCCCACATTTTAGGTTCGCTCTTAGTAGCTTTTTTCATTAATTCTAAAATGGCAAAAGCATCTTTACGTTTTTGCTCGTCTTTAATGGTGTTTAGAAAAACCTCAACGCTCGCTTTTGTCTTTTGGGTTTTGTTCTCAGCCATGAGTCAAAATTTTGGAATGAAAATTATGATTTTTTCGAAGTAGCTTCAGATATCAACTCAGCCACATCCATCACTTTTATGTTCAGCTCTTTATTGAAATGCTTTACACCGTCGGTCATCATAGTCATACAAAAAGGGCAACCTGTTGCAATTACTTCGGCGCCTGTTTTCATAGCCTCTTCAGTACGTTCAATATTTACCTCTTTATCTCCTTTTTCTGCTTCTTTAAACATTTGTGCTCCGCCGGCTCCACAGCAAAAACTCTTGTGCTTGTTGCGTTGCATTTCTGTAAGCATGGCGTCCATTTCCAGTATTACTTCACGTGGTGCTTCATATATTCCATTGCCACGGCCTAAATAACATGGGTCGTGAAATACAATTTTTTTGCCTTTATAAGAACCACCTTCTATTGTTATGCGGCCACTTTTTATCAGGTCGTTTATAAAAGTGGTGTGATGCATTACATCATAGGTTCCGCCCAGTGATGGATATTCATTTTTAATGGTATTAAAGCAATGAGGACACCCGGTAACTATCTTCTTTACATTATAACCATTAAGTATGGTAATGTTGTTCATAGCCTGCATCTGGAAAAGGAACTCATTACCGGCACGTTTTGCAGGGTCACCGGTACAAGATTCTTCGGTACCCAACACGGCAAACTTTATACCAGCATTGTGCAAAATACGGACTATAGCAACCGTTATTTTCTTAGCCCTTTCATCAAAACTACCTGCACAACCTACCCAAAATAGTACTTCAGGCGATTCGCCTTTGCTTGCCATTTCGGCCATAGTAGGTACTGCAATCTTTTCTACCTCTGCCATATTTTATGGGTTTATGCTTCAAAAATAGCAATTTCAGGTATTAGGAGTTCTCATTTAATTACTGTTTTACCCAACATTGGTTGTTTTTGTTTCGTTATTTAATTAGGGATGAATACTCACTAATGCATTCTTGCGAAAAACATGATGAAAATCAATAAATGGACTGAAAATCTGTATATTATAAATATTTAATATATATTTACTGATAGAAATTCATTTATTTGTGTAGTTGTATTGATACTTACATTAATGCATGCAACCAAAGTAAGATATACAACATCTAATAAACAGAAGGTATATAGTTGAAGGACTAAAACTAAATTTAAAGATAAAAATGAAGAAAGTATTACTTTTTGCTGCCGCATTATTTACCGGTTTTGGACTGTTTGCGCAGTCAAACTCGGTCCCTAATCCAAGTTTTGAGAACTGGACATACTCTGCTTACCAGGATCCCATTAATTGCCAGTCTTCGAATGACCAGAATAACCAAAATGGTAACCCAACCAATTTATTCAGGGTTGCTGATCCTTTTCATGGTAAGTATGCTGCACAAATGAAATCAATAAAATTCGGAGTTGATACTGCAGCGGCATATTTTGCTTTAGGTAATCCGGGTGGTGGTGGTGGCCCTTCAGGTGGTACTCCTATTAGCGGTACACCTACCGGAGTAAGAGTATATTATAAATACACCATTAAAGCACATGATACAGCAATTGTAATTTTTGAGCTAAAAAAAGGTGGCGCTATTATTAATCAATTTTTCTACCAGATATACGATACTACAAGTACATATAAATTGTTCTCGCAGGCTTTTGCAGGTGTAACACAAACTCCGGATTCGATAATTATTGCATGTGCTTCTTCTTCAAGAGTAATTAATAGTAATGGTGGTAGTAATGGCTGGGCACCGGGAAGTATTTTCGAAGTTGATAGCATGACCTTTACCGGCATAGCTACTCAACCAAAGGACTTTGATGGCGATTTTGAGAATTGGACGAATGATACAAGTTTTACTTTATTGGGATGGAATGTAAGTCAAAATGGAGATAGCCTTCCTATGCGTACCACTGATGCACATGCCGGTAAATATGCTGTTGAACTTACTACCGCATACAATAATTGTAATTCTTGTTCCAGCAATGTTAGGCAAACCGAAATAACCACAGGTAAGGTTAATAATCACAGTAGCCCTACAGGTGGATTGCCGTATACTTTACAGAAGGATACTCTGGAATTCTTCTACAAATATTCTTCACCTAAGAACCTTGGCGATAGCGCGTATGTAAGTTTGTTCTTTCATAATAGTAGCAATTCGTGGAATTATTCGATTTATTTAGATACAGCATCGCATTACAGAAAGGTTGATTTTCCATTTGATCTGACAACTTTGTTTACGCCTGATAGTGTAATGATAAGTATCGGTTCCTCTATTACGCGAATGCAAAATAATGCGTTGCCTGCTGCAGATATTGGCGCTACTTTAAAAGTGGACAGCATGCATTTTAAATCGCAGCTCGCTTTGGCGGTTACGCCTCCCAATCCTACTTTCTGTTCAGGCACAGGTGGAATAAACATCACTGCAAAAGGTGCCACAACATATACCTGGGCTCCTTCATCAGGCTTGAGCGCTACTACAGGAGCAACTGTTACTGCTAACCCTTTTTCTACCTCAACATATACTGTTACCGGAACAAGTGGTTCTTTAGTGGGTACACAAACAGTTGTAGTTACGGTTAACTTTCCACCAACTGTAAATATTGCACCTATATCCCCTTCTATATGTTCAGGTAACTCGGTTAACTTTACAGCCAGTGGCCTTTCTGTTAGTTATACGTGGAACCCATCGACCGGCTTAAGCGCAACCACAGGATCGAAAGTCACAGCAAACCCTATGACTACCCAGATATATACTGTAACAGGTACAAACGCGGCAGGATGTTCAGCTAATAATTCTGTAACATTAAGTGTTACCACTACTCCCACTGTCACTGCAACTTCACCTGTAATAATTTGTGCCGGTAGCGGACCAGCTGCACTACAGGCGAAAGGAGCTACAACATACGCATGGAAACCTGCTACAGGATTAAATACAACTACTGGTGCAACTGTACAAACTTCGGCAATTGTTACAACAACCTATACCGTAGTGGGCTATAATGGTACCTGTTCAGATTCTGCAACTGTTGTAGTAACAGTAGATAATCCTATTAAATTGGCTATTACAGGAACAAACGTAAGTTGTTTCGGAGCATGTAATGGTACAGCTACCGCAGGAGTTTCCGGCGGAACTACCCCATATTCATTTACCTGGGCACCTGCTGGTCAAACATCCGGTAGTGTATTGAATCTTTGCCCCGGAACATATACAGATGTTGTAACTGATGGACTGGGATGCCAGGCTACAGGAACAGTAAGTATTACCCAACCAAATAAATTAACGGTAAACATAACCCCGGTGCCTACAACTTGTGGACAGACAGATGGAGAGGGAATAGCTAATGTAAGTGGCGGAACAGCTCCTTTTGGTTATTCCTGGAACAGCAGCCCTGTTCAGACGAGCCAAACTGCTACCGGCCTTGCCTCAGGAAGTTATACAGTTACAGTTACCGATACAAATAAATGTGTAGCTACTGCATCAGCTTCAATTGCTGCATCAAGTGCACCGAGCATTACAGTAAAAATAACCCCAAGCAATTGCGGTACGCACAATGGTATTGCAACAGCTACCGTAACCGGTGGTGTTACACCATATAAATATTCATGGAACAATGGTGTTACCACTGCTACTACCGATAGCCTTGCCGCCGGTGTATATATCTTAACTGTAACCGATAAAAATGGTTGTTCTTCTTTCCAGGCTGTTACTGTTGGCGATACCAATGGGCCTTTACTTAAAGTAACATCAGTAACACAAAATAAATGTTATGGCCAATCTATAGGTGCCATTAGTGTTAGTACAAGCGGCGGAAAAACCCCTTATCATTATTCATGGTCGAACGGAGCAACAACCACAACTATAAGTAGCTTACCTGCGGGCCCTTACCAGGTAACTGTTATTGATGCAACAGGTTGCACAGATGTAAAGAGCATTAATATTACCGCACCTGCAGCAATAGCATTAACAACAAGTTCCACGCAGGCTAACTGTAAAGCATCCGACGGTAGTGTATCGGTTACTGCATCTGGTGGCACATCTCCATATATGTATGCATGGAATACTGCTGCTACCACCTCTGCTATTACTAATGTTGCAGCCGGTACGTATGATGTTGTAATAACAGATAATAATGGTTGTAAAGATTCTACAGTTGCTTCGGTTAGTAATGCATCCGGCCCTGTAGTTAAAATTACTGCTGTGGTTAGTGATAGCTGTACTGCTAAAGGAAGCAGTGGCTTGATTGATATAACTGATAGCGGAGGAGTAACTCCTTATACCTATTCTTGGTCAAATGGAGCTACTACATCCAATATCACAGGCCTTGCCGCAGGTTCATACGCTGTAACGGTTACCGACGCTAACGGCTGTTTGGGAACTGCTAACACTAAAGTTAACCAGGTTCCACCACCGGTAATTTCAATTTGTATGGTTACTGTTAATCCTAAAAATAACCAGAACCAGGTGATATGGAATAAGACATCGGCAAAACGGATTGCTAAGTATAATATATATAAGGAAACCACTTCACCTGGTGTATTTGGTTTAATAGGAAGTGTAAAAGTTGACAGCACCTGTATATTTAATGACACGCTGTCAAATGCACTGGTGCGTAGTTGGAGATACGAAATATCACAGGTAGATTCTTGTGGCAATGAATCTCCGTTGAGTGCTCCTCATAAAACTATGCACTTAACCATTAACCAAGGTGTGCCAGTAGGTACATTTAACCTTATATGGGATAATTACCAGGGACTCAGTTTTGGTTACTATATTGTCTACAGAGATAGTGTTCCGGGTGTAGCTTCAGATAGTATTAATTATGTTACCAATAATGGAACATATACATTTTCGGATGCTCCATGGACAACTGCTCATAACTGGTATTATCATATGGGTATAAGCAATCCGGGCGGATGTACGCCAGCAATAGAAGCAATTAATTATAATGCATCTAAATCAAATACCGGCAACTTTACTGTATCGGGGATACCACAGGTAGATGCTGAGGCAAATTCACTTGAAGTATTCCCTAATCCTTCTACCGGAATGGTTAATGTGAATATTGTCCTTGCCTATGAAAAACAAAATATAGGCCTTAAGGTGATCAATACCATGGGGCAGGTTTTATGGTCAGATACCTACAAGGGAGTTTCAGGTAATGTGAAGAAACAAATTGACCTATCGACATATAGCAAGGGAATATATATAGTGGAAGTAACCACCGGAAATAGTACCATGTTCCGTAAGGTAGTTATTCAGTAAAGCTCTTAACAATGATAATAAAGCCCTGCAGGAATGCGGGGCTTTATTATTTAAGGGCTATTTAAGTATAATGTTGCCAAAATGCCTATTTTTGCGCCTCTATGTTACTTACAATCTTAAAATCAAAACTCCACAGAGTCAGGGTTACCGAAGCAAACATTAATTATGTTGGTAGTATAACCATTGATGAAGACCTGATGGATGCAGCCGCACTTCTTGAGAACGAAAAGGTGCAAGTGGTGAATATTAATAACGGCGAACGCCTGGAGACTTACGTGATCAAAGGCAAACGCGGTTCAGGTATAATATGCCTTAACGGCCCTGCAGCGCGCAAAGCATTGGTTGATGACCTTGTAATTGTTATATCCTATGCTCATATGACTCCCGAAGAAGCAAAGGCCTGGGAGCCGGTACTCGTATATCCCGATAGCAATACCAATAAACTCAAGTAATTGAGCTCATCCATAAAAAATGCCCTTAAGTTCCTTCTTTTTCTGGGGATAGGCATTGGCCTCGTTTACCTTATTGTCAGCAAAATAACTCCAGAAGACTGGAAGAATATAAAAGTAGCTGCTGTTAATGCCAATTATTTCTGGATAGCCTTATCGCTTATTTTGGGTGTATTGAGCCATCTTTTACGCGCAGCGCGCTGGCGGATGCTGATAGAACCCATTGATAAAAAACCGGGCCTGGCAAATACTTTCTTTGCAGTAATGATTGGGTATATGGCAAACTATGCCATACCCAGGCTTGGCGAAGTATCACGCTGCGGTGTTCTAAGCAGGTACGAGAAAATATCATTTGCCGGTGCAGTAGGAACCGTAGTAGTAGAAAGAATAATAGATATGTTATTAATGTTCATTTTCTTCCTGGTAATGTTACTACTCAGTTTCAATAAAGTATATGGTATAGTAAAAACAAAAACCATTTCTGTACTTGGTAATAAATGGGATTCAATTAAACACATTAACCCTGTAATTCTTATTGCCGTAACAGTTATAGTAATCGGTGGTTGCTGGTTCCTCTATAAAAAGAAAGACCATCTTTTCGGGTTCGCCAAAAAATTTATTGATAACCTGATGGGAGGCATTAAGAGTATTGGCAACTTAAAGAAGCCTTTACTCTTTTGGTCTTACTCACTTGGTATATGGATACTCTACCTGCTAATGCTTTATGTATGTTTCTTTAGTTTCAGCGAAACCTCTCACCTAACATTATCTGATGCATTGGTAGTTTTAGTATTTGCAACATTTGGGGTAATTGCGCCCGTACCGGGTGGAATTGGTGCCTATCAGTATATAGTAATTGCAGTTCTCACCCATATTTATTTCATTTCGCAATCCATATCCTTTACCCTTGCATGGATCATTTGGGGCTCGCAGCTTATTTTAATTTTAACTTTGGGACTGGTTTCACTGGTGTTATTACCAATATTAAATAAAGATGATGACAAGGCTGGAAGCGTTAAAATCGAAGATTCAAAATAAGGAACAGCTTGGACGTACTCTTGCGCTGTGGAGGTTTAAAGACCGCAAAGTAGTTTTTACTAACGGATGTTTCGATCTGTTACATAAAGGACACGTTACTTACCTTGCACAAGCTGCGGAGTTAGGGGATATGATGGTAGTGGGACTGAACTCTGATGCATCGGTAAAGAAATTGAATAAAGGCGCTAACCGCCCTATACAAGATCAGGATTCACGGGCTCTTATACTTGCTTCGCTGGAAAGTGTAGGAGCCATAATTATTTTCGATGAAGATACCCCTGCTGACCTTATAAAATTTGTGCAGCCTGATGTGCTTGTAAAAGGCGGTGACTGGAAACCAGAGCAGATTGCAGGATATGATACAGTAAAAGCAAAAGGTGGCGAAGTAACTGTGATTGAATTTATACCCGGATTTTCTACAACAGCAATAGAGAAAAAAATAAAAGGATAATGGCAGAAGTTGACGCAAAAAAATATACTGAGATAAGTAAATTGGGTGAGTTTGGACTCATCAAACATCTTACCGATAAAATAGAATTACTTCAGGCTTCAAGCTTAAAAGGTGTAGGAGATGATGCAGCAGTTATAGCTCCACCGATTAATGGTGAAGTATTGTTGCTCTCCACCGATATGATGGCAGAGGGTATTCATTTTGAACTTACCTATACGCCTTTGCGCCATTTGGGCTATAAAGCGGTAGCGGTAAACGTATCTGATATCTGTGCCATGAATGGTGAACCTACTCAGGTAGTGGTTTCTATAGCAGTGTCTAATCAATATTCAGTAGAATCGTTAGAAGAAATTTACAAGGGCATAAAATTTGCCTGCAAAGAATATAAAGTTGACTTGGTTGGAGGAGATACTACTTCATCAAAATCGGGCTTGGTAATAGATGTTACTATTTTAGGCAAGGCGCCTAAGGAAAAAGTAGTTTACCGCAGTGGTGCAAAACCAGGCGATTTGATTTGTGTGAGTGGAGATATGGGATCTGCATATGCGGGTTTATTACTGCTCGAAAAAGCCAGGAGGACACTCGGTGCTGACCCGGCACAGAAACCTGAATTGCAGGGATACGGTTATGTATTGCAAAAGCAATTGATGCCTAAGGCGAGAGTTGATATAGTAGAAATGTTTCGTACTTCCGGCATTATGCCAACTTCTATGATCGATATTTCTGATGGACTGTCTTCTGAAGTACATCATATATGCGAAGCATCTAAAGTAGGTTGCCTGCTCGAAGAAATTAAAATACCAATACACGAAGAAACTAAAAAAGTGGCCGAGGAAAACGGAGTACCCCCTGTTTTGTTTGCATTAAGTGGCGGTGAGGATTATGAACTGCTGTTTACGCTTAATCCTGCTGATTATAAAAAAATAAAAGACCCTTCAGCTATATCTGTTATTGGCGAAGTACTACCCGCCGAAGATGGCATTATGATTGCTGCTAAGGACGGCAAAATGTACCCAATGGCCGTTCAGGGTTGGGATGGGTTGAAGGCAAAATAAATTTCCTGCTTCATTTCAATAAACTTGCTGCTGTACATTTTTAGTATGGCTAGCATCTCATTTGCAGTATATTAAAAAATAAATATATTTGATAAAATAAATTGATAGATAGTACCATATAAAGTTAAATCTATGGATGATTATATTGGAGTTGTTAAAATTTTTCCGGGCAATACTATTCCAGCTAACTGGATGTTATGTAACGGGCAGCATTTGCCTATAAAAGGTAATGAGGAACTTTATGGAATAATCGGAACCACTTATGGAGGAGATGGTGTAACTGACTTTGCATTACCTAACCTGATGTGTCGTATACCTGTGGGAACAGGGGCTGCGCCTTATCATTTAGGCGCAACAGGAGGTGGAGATACAGTAGTTCTTAACCAGAGTAACCTGCCAACACACACTCATATTGCCTTGACCGGCAAGTCACAGGCAACTGTTTCAGTTAATTCAGGTAATGCTGGCCAATCGGTACCCACCATAGGTTCTTCTATCGCTGCAACGGGATTCCTTAACGGAACTACTTTCAATGCCACATTAGGTTTTAATACAGCCACACCTGATACGCATTTAAATAGCGCTTCAGTTGCTGTAGACTTTAATGTTGTGAATTCACCAGCCGGCTCGGACTCTCCGGCACCTATTAATATTATGCCACCTTTTATGGGAATGAATTATATTATTTGTATAAAAGGGATATACCCATCACCGCAGTAGGAATCAACTATATTAATAATTAAATCATTAATTTATGGAGGCTATAGGAAGTATTAAAATATTTGCAGGGAAATCAATTAATGTACCTGCTAATTGGAGGTTGTGTGATGGAACTATATTGTTAGGCACTGAGTATCCTGAGTTATTTGCAGCAATAGGACATACTTATGGCGGTTCAGGAGGTACTTTTGCTGTACCTAACTTGCAGTGCCTGGTCCCTGTTGGAACAGGGAGTGCCGTTATTAATGGGGCATCTGTAAATGTTAACCTGGCAGAGTTGGGCGGTAATAATAAAGCAACTGTTCAAATGCAGAATATGCCTGCCCATACCCACGTAGCTGATGTTGTGCAACCAAATGCTACCTTATCCGTCAACTCTGCTGTTGCTACCCAATCTGCCCCAACAAGCGGAGCATCAATTGCAGCCCCTGTTAGTATAATCGGAAGGACAACTACCGATACCCTTGGCTTCAATAATAGTTCTCCTCAAACAGTATTGAACGCCTCTTCAATACAGGTAACTCCACCATCTGTAATTAATGAACCTACCGGGTCTAATTTTCCAAACCCATTTGATACTGTGCCACAATATGTAGCTATGCATTATATTATTTGTGATAGTCATAATTGGTAGGAATGATAATGAGATGAATAAGTAATTCATTGAAAAATTGATTAAATATTAAACGGCAATAAAAAAATTAAACATGGAGGATTATATTGGAGTTGTTAGACTTTTTGCGGGCAACTTTGTTCCACAAAATTGGGCATTTTGCAATGGTGCTACCATACCTGTTGCGTTAAACCGGGCCTTATTCAGCATCATTGGAAATATGTATGGCGGAGATGGAGTAACTACTTTTTGCTTACCTAATCTGGCAGGGTGTATTGTTATGAATGCAGGGACTAATCCTGGTTCACCTATTAGCCCGCTTGCTGAAGGTAGTGTAGGAGGGTCGTCTTCAGTGATACTTAATAAGCAAAATATGCCTTCGCATACTCATGTTGCAAATGTTCAGGGGAGCGCAACCTTATTGGTTAACTCAAGCAATGCTAGCCTTGCGACTCCAACATCTGGTTCTTCTATTGCTGCGCCTGGATTCCTTACCGGAACAACTTTTAATGCTACATTGGGTTTCAATACAGCAACACCTGATACTAAATTAAATTCTGCATCGGTTAGTCTTACCACCGCATCTGTTACTAATCAGTCAACGGGTAACAATGCACCTATAGATATTATGCCTCCATACGTGGTGTTGAATTATATTATCTGCACAATGGGCATGTATCCTAGTCCAGGAGCAGGGCAATAGACTCTGGTTTATAATGAATACAGGAGGCACGATGCCTTTTGCTTTTTGAGTTTCAAGCAAAGACTTTCTTGATGCCTACTTTATTACTCCTAGCTCTTTACCAACCTTAGTAAATGCTGCAATGGCTTTATCTAAATGTGCTTTGGTATGCGCCGCCGATAATTGTACACGTATGCGTGCCTGGCCTTTTGCAACCACCGGGTAAAAGAAACCAATAACATAGATGCCTTCTTGTAAAAGCTTATCGGCCATAGTTTGCGATAATTTGGCATCGTAAAGCATAACAGGTACAATAGGATGTATGCCGGGCTTAATATCAAAACCTGCTTTGGTCATTCCTTCACGGAAATAAAGTGCGTTGTTCATTACCTTGTCACGAAGTTCTGTGGTCTTACTCAACAGATCGAATACTCCAATGGCAGCACCTGTAATTGCAGGTGCAAGTGAATTCGAGAATAAATAGGGGCGAGAGCGCTGGCGAAGCATATCAATAATTTCCTTGCGTCCGCTTACATAACCACCCATTGCACCACCGAGTGCTTTACCTAAGGTACCGGTGAGTATATCTACCTTACCAATTACATCGGCATACTCATGTGTACCGCGGCCGGTCTTGCCCACAAAGCCTGTAGCGTGGCTATCATCAACCATCACTAATGCTTTGTATTTTTCTGCCAGCGCAACAATCTCTTTCAATTTGGCAATGTATCCATCCATTGAAAACACGCCATCGGTAATTATTATTTTAAAACGATCGGCTGAAGCTGCTTTCAACTGTGTTTCCAGATCCTCCATATCGGAGTTCTTATAGCGGTAACGTTTTGCCTTGCATAAACGCACGCCATCAATAATAGATGCGTGATTAAGTTCGTCTGATATAAGCGCATCCTGTTCACCAAACAATGGTTCAAATACTCCACCGTTAGCATCAAAACAAGCGGCATAAAGTATGGTATCATCCGTATGTAGGAACTTCGATATTTTTTCTTCCAGTATTTTATGAATATCCTGTGTGCCACAAATAAAACGTACCGATGACATTCCATAACCATGTGTATCAAGTGCTTTTTTAGCACTTGCAATTACATCAGGGTGCGATGAAAGGCCCAGGTAGTTATTGGCACAGAAGTTAATCACCTCTTGCCCTCCCCGCACTTTAATATCAGCCCCCTGCGGACTGGTAATAATACGTTCGCGTTTAAAGAGGCCTGCCTCTTCAATACCTTTTAATTCCGTTTGCAGGTGCTTGCTGAAAGATTCGTTATACATAATATATGTTTATAGAGAGCAAATGTAGAAAATTGAATGTTCTATCGCTTCTTCTTTTTTTTCGGCTTTGGTACTTTACCAATGCGCGGGTCGCCACGCAAAACAAGTTCACAGGCTTTTATTACCAAGGGCTCAAAATCTTCATCATCGGCCTGTAGCATTTGCCAGCCTGTTTCTCCATTGCCATTATTCAGGACAGATACGGAACACATAGATGGGAATTCTTTCTTCAGGCTCTTATGATGTTCGTGGCCTGTGGCAATCCAAACCCCATTTACTTCGGGATGGGTTTTCCGTTCACGCAAAATAAATACGATCTTCTCCCCAACATAAACCGCATAAGAACCAAACATAGGATTTATCCTGGGCTCTAATTGCAGCAGGTAATCAATGACAAAATAAAATGGAATGTTTTTAGAGCGTGGCATAATTACTTCAATGCTTTTTTAGGCACTTTAACTTTAATAAGTTCGTAGGATTGCTTTATATAATCTTCCAGTACTTTACGCTTTAACACAGATACATCTTTTAAGCAAACCCATTTATTGCGTGCTAAATAAGGAGCAGGTATAAAGCCTTCGCTGACCGATAATTCATCAAACTCTTCGGGCGTTACTTTAAAAGTAGCGCTCAATTCTCCGCTGAGAGGTAATACGCAATACATCTTACCGCCAATACAAAAACAGAGGTCATTTCCCCACTTTACATCTTCAGTCGTGCCGGGTAATTTTTTACAAAAGGCGCGGATGTCTTCAATATTCATGATCTTATTTTTTCTCGAGGAAGAAAACTATTTTGTTGAAATCAGCCGAGGCGTTTATCACATTCCTGAACTGCTCATACATACTTATTGGGTAACGCAATTGTGCATAGTATTCATCACAATAAACGGTTACAGTGTTTCCATCTGTTTTATAATACGAATGGAATTCCATAGTATGTGCGTCAGTAGCTGCCCCATCATATACATCCATATTTGCTGCGTCTAAGTTGGTTACTTTATATCCATCAGGTATAGTGAATTTAATTTCGCGGTGGTATCCATGGTTATAATGGTTCTCTATTGGGGTATGACGTGCCGAATCGTGATACAACTGACTTTGCGGGCCAATAAGTTCGCCCACCTTAAACAAGTATTTATTTCCGGTCTTCTCTAATACACTGTTGGTGCTAAAGTCAGCTTCAATAACAAACGGATTGCGGAAAATATCTTTCTCATTATAGCCCGATACTTTTACATTGGTTGGCTTCGCATCTTCAAATATCGATTTGAATAATTTATCCGTAAAATCTTTCCTGTCCTGGTCGGCCAGGTAATTGTAAAATGGTTGAAAAGAATAGGCTTCATAACCCGAGAATGTTTGTTTAAAGTGCAGGTTAACAACAGCAAGGTCAAGGTCGAATTTTACATCGGCATATATTTCTCCGGTGGTTTTCTTGTAATCGTTGCATGGTAATTCGCGTACCACACCAACACCTGTTTGCACGCCTTTACCAATGGTAACAGAATGCATGAAATATCCTTTCTGGCATATCCATTCAGCAGGCATAAAACCGTAACGTGAACCGACTTCGGTAGGGGCAATGTAATTATTGGCAGTAGGGAAATAGATAAGGTATTTCTGTAAATAGGTCCATGAATCAAAATCTCCATCGAATGGTTTGTCGAACCTGTCAGATGTCATAACGATTTGGTGGTTGATATTGGCTGCATTAAATAAGAGGTGATACACTTTCAATATTCCTGTTTCATCGCACACGTGGTTCTTAAAAATAACCGGCAGTGTAGAACTCTTATCACCGCTTACGTCCTGGCGGACTGCAATAGTTCCCTTAATTACACTTTCAATGTGGCGTATCTTCTCTTCATCAGTGAAGTTTTTCATCTTCATGGTATCAATCACCTTCTCAGCAGTCTTTATATCCTGCTTGTCACTTTCCTTATCTAATACATCAAAAAGCTTCTGGCAAAAATCGCTGTAAGAATAAAGCCTTATATCAGGGTCCTTAGCTTTGTTATAAGCAATAACATATTCCATGCGCATTAAAGCACCATCATCTGCCGAGAAATCTTCATGGTCGTAACCTTCAATATCGTGACCTTTGGCAAAGATGTGGCGTTTACTATCCATAGTTGAATCTAACACCATATCAGGGAAACCATTGTAGCTTTTTGCCAGGAACACCAAATGTTTGGGTGAATAAATATCCACATTCACTAGTTTGTGCAATGCGCTTCTGCGGATGTATTCAGTGCTGTATATTCTTACAGGGCGGCGGACTGTATATATGTACTCTACTTCTCCTCCGGCTTCAATACCATCAATTGCAAATATCCTGAACGGCCCTTGATTCTGGTAGTTATCTACATCTTTTATATTCTTATCATTAAGGGGAGTTACTTTACCATCTTTAGCAATAGCACGGGCTTTTATCTCCATCACTTTCACGCCATCACCAAGTGGTACATAAGCGGTGTTATTTTCTTCAATGGCCTTATCAGAATTAACCCTTACAATTAAATGGTGGGTTATATACATAGATAAAGTGTCATCAGAATCGAAGAAATACTCTATTATGCGTTTGTCTTTTATAACAACTTCGTTTCGTTTTTTCTCATCTTTTGTGAGATCATGAAGTTTGGGGGTTTCATCCCATGAATAGTTTTTGTATTCTGGAACCAGCTTGGTTGTTTGAAATTGGGCATGCAGGCCCGGGAACAAGCAAATGGTTAAAACGGAAATAAATATTCTCTTTAACATGGTAGAGGGTTATTGTTTAACTAGGGTTACTGATTCATTATAAGCACGTGAAAGGGCACGTATCATTTTGTTCCATTCACTAAAATCTTTTGGGTATACCATTAAAGTATTTAAATAAACATAACTCTGATTTATGATAAGATTGCCCTTAACTGAATAGTTTATTTTAAATCCACCAAGTGGTCCGGCATAGTTTGCACTTTCGGGCAGGTATGATACTTTATAACCCTTAGGAATATCAAGCGTTGTAATGCCCCTGTCAATGGTTTTGAATTCAAACTCTCGCGGAGCCTCCCTGTCGGCATCAATCAAATCGTTCATATAAACTTTCTCTAACTGCATATTCAGGTATAGTTCATTGCCATTCTGCTTTACATAATCTCCCAGACTGAAGGAATAATTTATGCCGAGGTCTTTATCACGGTCCGAAAGGTTTTCGTACCATGCGCTATCGAGGTTAAATTTATTACTTCCTTTTTGCAATAGTGCAGCTTGGTATTTGTGCTCCTTGCTCTTATCAATATTCTGTAGGCGGTAGCTGAGCAAAATTTTATCGTATCCACGCATTTTCAATTTGCCCTTCCCTTTTATAAGGGTATTGTCAATACTCATATGCACACTATCGTAATAGATATTTTTGTCGGTATCCATTATGGGCACCCTTACAATGCGGTATTTGCCTTCACCCATACCAATAAGAGCCTGCTTGCCCTGTATCATAGAAGTCGGGAAATCGAACGGTGCATTTTTACCGGTAGCATCAAGAAAATAATATTTACCATCTTGTATGTATGTACATATCATATGATTGGTTGAAGTGGGCGAGGGCACATCTTCAAACGAATATGGTATATCACGGGTACCTATCCACGTTTGGTGAGCTTCCAATCCTGCTGCCTGTATCATTTCCACCAGGGTGCTTGCCATGTCTTTACAATCACCGAAACGGCGGGAACATACCAATGAAGCTTCACGGGGAATAAATCCGCCAAGGCTATCTTCATATGCAATATAAGTGACCTGGTTTTGTACCCAATAAAATATACGTCTTACCTTTTCAAGATCATCCGTTGCATCGGCAGTTAAAGAATCAACAACCTGTTTAACAACTGGAGAAACTGTTGTATTTGCATTTTTCACAAAACTGTAATCCCAGTTATAAAAGTCTGTAGTATCTCCCAGTACTCTTACCGTTTTATTATCTATGGTGTATTGATCAATAAGCACTATTATACAGGGGATGAAATAAGTATAGCTCGGAGCATTGTCTTCCTGTTTTACTTTTTTTACCCCATGCATTGTCCAGGTATAGGTAGTATTCTTACCACTTGTTTTAGTGGTGAAGTGCATGGCACTGTCATTTACATGAAACAGCTTGTAGTGAATTTTTACATCTGATGGAAATGTTACGGAGTACTCCACATCTTCTGCGGGTGCGAATGATACAAAGTAAAAACGTCCGAAGAGGTGAGGGTCCTTCAGTTTTTCGGTATAAGAAAGAATAGTGCGTGAACCATTTACCAAACCCGGAAAAACAAATTGATAGGAACGGGAATCATCATAAAAAGTACCTTCCGATATCTCGTTTGTTTTTGAGAAATTTTTAACCTTCAATGTTTTGTAGCCATTACCATCGGGGTTAAGGCTGCGTGCATCGAGATCCTGTATCTCAGAAAAACTTGACCAATACACATTACGGTCAATATATTCGCTGGTTTTATCAGTTAGAAGTAAAAGCTCTTCGTAAACTTTCGAATAGACAACCAGTTCCCCTTTCTCAATCTTCAGTTCAACATTCTCTTTTCGTGTAACAAACACTGCGTTATCATTGGAATACTCTTTACGCAATTGTGTGTATACATTATCTTTCTGCGCAAAGGCATTAAAATAAGGCAGTATAAGGCATATTGCAAATACCGATCTCCTTAATACTTTATTTTCCGCTAATCTCATTTTCCCGTTTTTTCGGTAAGTATATCATCATCGTAATAAATCGTGGTCTTTATCAATTTACCAAGTTTATCGTAATATTTAAAGGCACCGTGGCGTTTGCCTGCAACCCAGCTCTCGGTATGTTCAGGCTTACCTGTTTCATAATAATAGGTGCAGGTACCGTCCATATCGCCCATGTAATAGTTCTCCTCGGCTTTTATTTTTCCTCCCTTGTAATAGTATTTCTGTAAACCCATATTATCGCCATCGTGATATGTTTCTTCTTCATATACTTTTCCATCTGGGCCATACATGGTTCTTTTTCCGTCAAAAACACCATTTACATAAGTACATTCTAGTGCCTTGGCACCATTAGCATAATAACAAACCATGTTTCCTGCGCCTTTTTCAAGAGCTATAGTTGCAACAGGTTTTCCATCTTTACCGGGGTATGAGTAACCTGTTACCAATCCATTGTGATACCATACACTGCAATAATATGAACTGTCTTCGAAATAGTATTTGGTCTCTCCGTCTTTTTCACCATCGTTATAATGGCCTATGCGGTGAGGTTTACCAGTTTCATAAAATTCTTTGTACTCACCATCTTCATTGTCACCCATAAAATTTTCGGTGTACTTTATTTTACCACTTGGGAAATAACGCGAAGCGGCACCATTCACATTTCCATTATCATAAATGAAGACCGATTCTGTATTTCCATTATCGTAATAATTGGTGAGCTTGCCCTGACGGTTGCCGCTTAAGAAATCGCACTCTGATTTTAACTTGCCATCATAATAATATATCTTCTGGTGCCCGTCTGCATCACCTGCAACATAGGTGCGTTCTATTTTTGTTTGCCCGTTGCCGTAAGTAGATTTATATGCGCCATTACCTTTATCTGAAAGGTAAGTATACATTACTTTTTTACCGGTAGTATCATATACCCAGACTTTATCGAAATAGCCTAAACTGTTTGTGTATTCTTCGGTCGACAGGTGCCCATTAACATCATAAAAATCATCATAACCATAAGTATTATTGTTTAGATAATAGGCATGTGTTGAAAGTGTTCCGCGTGTATTGTAATAATACCAATCGCCTTGTTTCATACCATATACATACCAGCCAATGGCCTGTAACTGCCCATTTTGATGATATTCATGATACAAGCCGTTAGGTACATCAGCGAAATAGGTGAGCGAATCTTTTACTTTGCCATCGTTGTAATAATCTACTTTCATGCCTTCAACTAAACCATTCTTATAATTCTCTTCACTGGTCAATGCCCCTGTTGAAGTATAAAAACTCCATTTACCAGTTCTTTTGCCATTCATGGTTTCGCCTTCATTGGCCTTTACACCATTTGAATAGTAATTTTGCAACATCATCTTTCCGCCCGATATTTTGGCATCAAATAAGGTTTTACCGCTTTTGTCATAATAAGTGGCATGCTGAAGAATATCATTTTTAAATTCAAGGTCGCCATACTTTATACCATCATCATCATACATTACATCCATACCGTTCAGCTCACCCACTTTATTGTGGTTGAATTCTTCAGCCTTTTTGCCATTGCGGTAATAGGTTGTCCAAAGATCAATGGCTTTGCTGTCTCCACTATAAGTGCCTTCTTTCTGTAATGTTCCATCCTGGAAATAAAACTTCCAGGTACCCACTAAATTGTCATCTTTGTATTCTCCCTGGTCCTTAATTTTCTCGTTAGGCCAGTAGTCAGTTACTGTGCCATTCTTTTTGCCATTCTTACAGGTTGATGCTACAGAAGTTTGCCCCGTTAAATAGTATTCTTTTAAATCTCCATCGAGCCCTGTACTTGCATAAGTGGCAGTGTAGTGTTGCTTACCATCAGAATAGTTAAGAGTATAGGCTCCACTTGGTTTATCATCAACATAACTACCATGAGTAGTTAAAATACCTGATGCGTTGTATTCCGATACTTCTCCGTTAAGCTTATCATTATGGTAATTGTATTTGCCTTTTTGAGCACCGTTCCTGTACCATACTTCCGATGAACCTTCGTGCTTACCATCAGCAAAAACTGTTTTTTCCTTCATAGTACCATCGTAGTAATACCAAATCCATTCACCGTCTTTATTACCATTCGCATTGAATTTACCTTTTGCTTCAGGATTACCGGTATACTGGTTATATATTACCCAATCGCCAATGGTTTTGCCTTTAGCATTCTCTTCTCCAGTGGCTTCAGGCAAATTGTTGTCATAAAAAATATGGGTGATCGTTTTCTTAACTCCATTAATTGTAACTTCTTTCTTGTCGCGCTTTTCAGCTATATACTTGCCTGCCCAATCAGTATAGTCGGTTATCTTTCTTTTGTTCTTGCTAATGTCTTTTTGCAGGTCATCATTATTAACTGAACTCATAATGTAGTAAGCGTATGGCTCAAAATAACCTTTCTTTTGCAGGTCAGTAAAGAAGGGTACATATTCTTCCATCCAGAAGTTATTGGTGTTAGGTGTATAGGTTAATTTCTCTAACAATAACTGGCACTGTTTAATAACGCCAAAAGCAATTTTTGTTTTTGCTTTATAGTCGTCACTTAATGCGATCTTCGACTTTATGATCTGATCAAGATCAGTAAAAGCATCATCGTTATATTTTGAAGGATCAACCATGGTTGCCTTGTTGTAATCATACTTTCCTTCAGTTACCTGTTCAACAAGTTGTACCGTTGAGAATGAACGGGATGTAGAAGGTTCGAGCATTAAATAAAACTGGAATGAAAGCAATGCAGGTATCATACGGCCCTGTTCAAGGCAGCATTTACCAATATAATAATGGCTCGATGCATGAAATATATTCAGGTTCAGTGCTCGTTCGAATGCAGCAATAGCACTGTCGTATTTATGCGATTTGTAATAAGCCAAACCCACAGAATACTGTAACAGGTAAACATTTGGATAGGCCGGTATGGCTGTATCTTTAAGCAGTTTAATGGCATCATCGTTCCTGTCCATATCAACATATGCACTGCTCAGGAATTTATAAAAGTCAGAAGTATATTCAGTATGCAGATCAATTCCTTTACGGCAAACACCAATAGCCAGGCTGTCCTCTCCGGCCGATATACGGCTTACAGCGTCTTCATAAACTGCAAGCGCATAGTTGGTATCGTTGCGAGATATCTGTTCAAAAAGATCGGCAGCTTTATCAAATAACCCGGTGTCATTCAGTGCAATGCCTCTTTTCAGCAGATCGTATGAATCAATAAGTTTAACTGTTGTTACCTGTCCTTGAGCATAATTGCCGGTGGTAAGTACAAAAAATAATACTCCGAATAGTAATGTGCTGATTCTGTTTCTCATCTGCATAAAAATGGTTAATGATTTGAAAGCTCTAATGTAGCATTTTTATTCGCTGCTAAACCGCTTTTAAATCAGTGGGTTGCAGGTCCAATTCTATAAAAAAGAGTATTCGGGAATAAATATCGTTCTTATATTTGCTGACTATGGTTGAAGTATTTAAAGAATATTTAAAAGGTAAGATAAGTTTTACCGATGAGAAGTTTAAAGCCATTAGCACCCTTCTTATTCCGAAATCTGTTGCAAAAGGTACAGTAGTATTGAGCGAAGGTGAAGTGTGTCAGTACAATATGTTTGTAATAAAAGGCTGCCTGCGCAGCTATGTTATCGACAAAAATGGCAAGGAGCATATTATTCAGTTTGCACCTGAGAACTGGTGGATATCGGAACAGAATAGCCTATTAAGACAAGAGCCGGCTATATTTTTTATTGATGCAATTGAGGATACTCAAATGTTAATGATGGAGAAGAATTTCAACGAAAAGCTATCTGAAATATTACCTGATGGTGGCCGTATGTTGCAATTGCTTTTTCAGAATAGCTTTAAGGCCATGCAAAAACGCGTAGTAAACTTATTAAGTGCCAGTGCCGAGGAAAGGTATATCGATTTTATAAAGACATATCCTACTGTGGCATTACGTGTACCACAAAAGATGATCGCTTCTTACCTGGGCATAACCCCTGAATCGCTTAGTCGTATCAGGAAAGAAGTTGCGCATCAATAGCCTTTAGATCTCTATTCCATATTTAGCTTGAGCTGTGACTGCTCAATATCCAGTAATCTTTTCTTTCTCCACAATCCGCCACCATAACCGGTAAGGCTTCCATCTTCGCCAATAACACGGTGACAAGGAATTATAATTGCAATCTTATTCATGCCATTGGCACCAGCTACTGCTCGTATGGCTTCCAGGTTGTTCAATGCCATTGCCTGCCGTTTGTATGAACGAGTTGTACCATAAGGTATGCGCAGTAATTCTTCCCAAACCTTTTTCTGAAAGTCGGTACCTATTAATACTAAAGGGATATCAAACTCCTTACGCTTACCCTCAAAATACTCGTTCAATTGCTTCCGCAATGGTTCAAAGTATTTGCTCTCGCCTTGCAGTGCCGTTGCTTTCAGTTGCTTTGATAATATTTTAAGCTCGGTCTCCAGCATACGTCTGTCGGTAAATTCCAACAAGCAAATGCCTTGTTCAGTAGCACAGGTAACCATAGGTCCCAGCGGAGTTTCAAAGCGTGTCAGAGTAACAATTTGCTTGTCCTTGCTCTGTGATGGACTGGCACCTACCAGTGAGGTATATGAATCTGTAAAACCACTAAGCGATTCGTAACCTGCATCAAATGCTGTGGCGGCAACAGTTTCGCCACTTTGTATCTTATTAAATGCTGAATTTATGCGGTGCATGCGTTGGTAAGAATGAAAGGTTATACCATGATTTTTTTTGAACCACCTGCGCAAAGCATTAGGTTCTAAGCCTCGTTTAACAAGGTCGTAGTCTTTGAACTTCAGCGAAGGATCTTCATTCAGTTCGTTGATTATCTTTTTAATTAGTGGTGGAGTAGCGCCAAGTTTTTCTAGAGGAGAACAGGTTTTGCATGCCCTGTAACCGTGTAGTATGGCCTCTTTCGGCGTTTCGAAGAATTCTACATTCTCTCTTTTGGGCTTGCGCGCTGTGCAGGTGGGGCGACAGAAAATGCCTGTTGTTTTTACAGCCGCTATAAACAGCCCTTCATAGGTTGGGTCCTTTTCAACAAGGGCTTTATACATTATATGGGGCTCGAGCATTGTACTGGTTTTTCACAAAAGTAAGCTATACTCAAACCCCATACAACCGAAAAATTGACAAGTATTTTTTCATCATAGGGGATGAGGTCACCTGCGCCATTCTGTCATTTGTTTTTTTGGTCCGTTGTTGAAAATTATCAATAAAATACAATAGAATTTAAAATCCTAATATTCTTAGTAAAATGACACTATTATGTTGATATTCAAATAGATATGTGTAATTTGCTAAACTCCTTAGCTGCCATTCTTTATTTTACCTTTGTCATACTAAAATCGGAGGAATTTATGGCTAATTGGATACCATACCCAACCACTTTATCGGGAGAAACTGTTGAACTGATATCACTTGAGAGAAAACATTTTGCCGAACTTGAACTTGCAGCCCGCGATAAAAAGATCTGGGAATTTTATCCATTCGATTGTAGTAATTCAGAAACTTTTCAGAACTATTATAATCTTGGTCTTACTGAAAGAGAAAAAGGAACCCAATTTCCATTTGTTGTATTTCATAAGCAAGACAAAAAATTAATTGGCAGCACACGTTATTTAGATGTTCAACCCAAACACAGGAAGCTTGAAATTGGTTTTACCTGGTTGCAGCCTGCATACTGGGCCACCGAAGTGAACCTGGAGTGTAAACTGTTGCTACTTACACATTGTTTTGAAACTTTGAATGCAGTTCGTGTTCAGTTAAAGACTGATGAGAATAATAAGCGCTCACAAAAAGCAATTTCAAAAATTGGTGCACAGTACGAAGGTATTTTACGGAACGATATGCTGCGCGACGATGGCACTAACCGTAACTCAGCCTACTTCAGTATTATTGATAAAGAGTGGGCTGAGAAGAAGCTAATGCTGAAGGAATTATACCTTAAAAAGAAACCTGTATAATAAAACAGGTTATTTTTTGCGACTAATATCACAAAGCATTTCTGAATGTATGTTCAAGCCTATATTAGTGATATTGTATATATGTTCGCTTGCAATAACCCACACTATCTCACAAAGTTCGCGTTCAGAATAATAATTGGCAATTCGTTTAAATGTGTCGGGATTAACCTTTTTATCTTTTGTTAATTCAGTAACATAGTCAAGTAAAGCGTGCTCACCATCAGTAAAAAGAGGACTTGTTGCATATTCTTCAAGGGCATCAAATTTAGCCTCGTTCATCGAATCTTTAATTGTAAACCAGCGGCCAAGGTCAATACAAAAAAGACAAACATTTATACGCGCTACCTTTTCACGAATAAGCATAGCTGTTTCTTTGGGCAGTATCAGTTTCTTATCTAATTGCGATACTTTTCCATAAAACATACCAAATGCAGTGGGCAGCCGCGCTGTATGTACGCTTAAGGGCATAAGTACTTTGCCAAACTGCTTACGTGTAAAATAATATACTAGTTTCATCATCAACCCTTTAGGGTTTTCAATGGGAGGAAGGAATGTGTCCATTTGCATTTTGGTTTTAGTGTTAAAAAATTTGAGATACACCCCAATAACGAATGAGATACGTGAAACTGGACAATAGGATGGAATATTTTTCCTTAGCTGCAGAAAATAAGTAAAAGGGTGATAATCCGTCACGATTTAATTTTCCCTCTATCATTTTTATATTTTTCCCTTGGTTCTTCACTATTCAGCTCATCCATTTCTGCATAGGCCTTAAGTAAAAAGTCAGGCATCTCTCCTTTATACTCTATGGTATAGAATGAAAGCCCATCATAAGGTATAGTATTTTTAGCAGGCTTAAATGTTACTTTGTTATCTACCCCTTTCTCTTTAAAATAGGCCAGAAAAATATCTTTTCGCGCATTGTTTAATTGATTAAACCGTGTATTGATAAGCGCGGTACCGAGCAGGCTGGTGCATTTATCTTGTATAGTAAATTCATGTGCCCGGGTAAGGTGTTTGTTTAAGTAATGCACAAATGATGAATCTTTTATTGACATTTTATCTATTGTTTCAGAATCGCCTTCACTAATATTCAGGCCTATCTCAGGATGGCATGACAAGTAATATTTCTTTTTGGCTTCAAAAAATAAAATGTATTCTTTTTCTTTACTCGAATATTCCTGTGGAGATATAATAATAGACGCATTTGGTGTTTTTGCAAGAAAATCCGCCATTTTTTCAACAAGCTTTTCCTGGCGTGTAAGCATCAGGCTTTGTCGCATTCTCCATTTTAGTGTAAGCGATTTCTCAATAACCCTTTCAACTTTCTTTACATTCATCCGGTAGGGTGTAGTTGCAGGCTTAACGAAGATATTGCTGAGTATACCAAAAGCTACATCGTGCAAATGGAATGTAGGCCTTTTCAAATCGCCGGTTATGGGAATTGAATAGTCAATTACATCACTCTGCGGGCGGACAAAAGCCATAAGCAACCACATGGGCACCCAGCTGTTGGCTTTATTTTTTAAACGCCTGGTTATGCGGGGATCAATTACTAAAAAATGATTCTCGCTTTGTATGATCCCCTTTCTTACGTTCCATATACCATGAAGCTCTAAAGTTCCGCGATCTAAGGGGAAGGAAGTGTACTTAATAAAATAGGGGTTGAATAAGGTAATGGGTAGTTTTTGTAAATTATAGGTCAGGTCAAAATCTGAACTATCCTGAGGATTAATGCTTAAATTTAATATTGCAGAACCATAAGGTTTAATGCCTGATCTGAAGTATAATTTAACCCGCGACTTATTTTTATTAATTGAATCGGCAGTAATAGTAACAGGGTCCATATCTATCGAAAACTCTTCATTTAATGAGTAATCTTTGTATCTCAAATCGCCTCTGTAAATGGCTGCCCTGTTTACTTTATAGTCACTCCTGAGAAAATTTTGAGCCAGGACCTTTATATAATCTCCTATGGCTACAATAAGATTGAATCTTTCAGGACCCTGTTTGGCATTGGCAGTAATTTCACCTTGCTTTTCAAACATTGTTTCCAGGTTGTTAAGGTAATCGTATTGTTCATACTTAAAATAGGGATGGTCAAGTGATATGGAATCAATCTGGTATTCTTTATTTTTTGGGTTCAGGGCATTAACCTTCAACGTAAATTTATCAAAGGATGCAAAATCTTTATCAGCACTTTCTCCGAAATGAAAATCATTGAGAGTTACCAATCCCTTACCATTGATACTTTCGGCATCTCTAAAATTGCCACTTGCTGTAATATCAGCATCGAGGCTTGCCCTGAAACTGCCGTAATTAGATAATTGTTTAAAGTATTGCTCTAAAAATTTTAATTCCAGTTTGCTTATAACTGCATTTAGTTTGTAGTCTAAGTTTTTAAGATTAATAGTAATATTACCATCAATATTGCCACCGCCATTACCCGATGCCAACGATACTTTTGCAGCCAGTGTATCCATATCCCACCTCAGGCCAGGACTTTCGATATTTAAATGAATTACCGAAAGGTTTGCAGAAATACTGTTTTGACGGTATGATAAAATACCATCATTTACTTTCATGTTCAATATATTCAAGTGAAAGGAAGATTTTTTTGTTGAATCTTTTGATTTGAATCTTTCAATAAGATCTCTGAAGTTTATCCCTTCTTTGCTTTCTATAAAGATACCGCGTGGCTCGTCTAATGTAATTTGGGTTAACTCGCAAGTGTTCGAAAACAATTTCCGTAAACTGAATTCTCCACTTAAGCCATTTGCTGTAATAAACAGGCTATCACTTTGGTATTCGTTGATCTTTATGTTCTTGAAATATACGTAACCGGTAAAGGGATTCACATAGGCCCATTTCATTCTTACCTGCCTGCCGGTATATTTTACACTGTATTTCTCTACCAGGTATTTGGTAATAGGCGAAATAAAAATGATAATAATAACAGGTATCAATATCAGTATAATTCCTGAAATAAGTAATCCCTTTTTTAATTTGCTTTTAGCTGGTTTCATTATAAAAATAATCGCCGTAAAAATCAGAGTTTATGCAGAATGCCTTATTACATAACTAATGAGAAGACTTACACGATTTACATATTACGGGTATTTATGGCTAGCAATGGCTTCTTTTCGGTGTATATATTATAAGAGGGTGTGAATGATGTAATTTATTCGGCAAGTTGTATAAGTCTTTATGAGACTGATTGGCACACCTTTGTATCGTTAAATTAAACTAAAACTCAAACTAAAATGAATACAATTGATGCAAAAGGAAGCTGGAACGAGCAAAAGGGTAAACTCAAACAAAGGTTTGCAATGTTAACCGATAACGATTTGATGTTTGCCGAAGGCAAGAAGGATGAAATGATAGGCAGGCTTCAAATTAAGCTTGGAAAAACTAAAGAAGAGATTTTAAAGGTTATTGCATCACTTTAATTATGCAAACCAGAACAATAGGACTTGCCTTAATTATACTGGGTGTAATTATGATGGCATATACGGGCTTTAGTTATATAACTACCAAAAATGTGGTAGATATGGGTCCGTTGCAAATAAATCACGATCAAAATCACTTTGTGCAATGGCCGCCCTTTGTTGGTGCAATACTTTTAGTTGCCGGTGTGGTAGTAATGTTCAGCAATAAAAAAGCCAGCGCATAATTATAAAGGAAGTATGAACTTAAAAAGAATCTTCGGTGCTTTGGTCACCTTATCTGGATTAGTGGGCCTTATTTGGGCAGCTATACTATTTGTGAATACAGCAGGCGGTAACCGCGACATAAAGGCAATTGCCATATATGGCATACTTGGAATAATATTTTTCGGTTCAGGTATAAGCCTTATAAGGACTACAAAAGACGTGGCAGAATAACCTTTTAACACTAAAAAAATATGTGGTTTTGGACTTGGTGGGGAATTTTGAGTATTGCGCTGGTAGTAGTAATACTTGGTAAATTATTCCATGTTTGGAAGAAAAGTAAGTGAGTATATCTTAAGTAGAATCTATAATTTACTTACCTGATATTTTATGCAGTAATGCAACGTACGCTTTTCTTAAAGGAAAGTAAATGAGAATAGTAAATTTATTTGTATTTTAATCTTAAGAAATTTGCCCTGATATATTTCTACGGAATGGACAAACAAAATATACTGACAGTAATAACCCTTATTATACTTGTAATAGCAATTTCGCTCAGAGTATCCAGAAACAGGAAAAAAGCACTGCAAAAGAAGATAAGTGAAGTTTTCCCAAGTTTGTGGCGCGAAATACTAAATAAGAAGGTATTATTTTATTCGAAATTGAGCGATAGCGAAAAGGAAGTATTTGAAAAACGCATCCGGCTTTTCCTCGCAACAAAAACTGTTGAACCTATTGATACGGAAGTTGATGACGAAATTCGTTTAATGATCGCCTCCAGCGCCATAATACCCACTTTTGCCTTCCCGAAATATAATTACCCTGATGTTCATACCATATTAATATACCCGGGCAGTTTTGATGAAGAATTTCAAACTACCCCTCAGGAGGGTCATAAGGAAGTTATATTGGGTATGGTGGGTAACCGCTCTTTGAACGGTACAGTAATATTATCGAAACCCGACCTGCTTAAGGCATTCGACGGATTACCCCATAAAGAGAACGTAGGTATTCATGAGTTTGTGCACTTGCTCGATAAGGAAGATGGTATAATAGATGGTATTCCGAAAGTGTTGGTTGATAATAACTTTGTGGGCCCATGGCTGCACGAAATAAAAAAAGAGATGAGCAAAATTGAAAAGGGAGATTCTGATATTAACCCGTATGCACTAACCAATAATGCTGAATTTTTAGCTGTAGTGAGTGAATATTTCTTCGATAATCCTGAGAAATTCCAGAAAAGACATCCTGAGCTTTATGGCTTTTTATCAACTATTTTTAACAGGGAGAAGGCTGAAGTGAGCCAATAACTCAATTTTTAGGTACTGAAAACCAGTGGGTTTTATCTTTTTGATTTAAAATACTGATTTAATCATTTGTTTAAATCAAGATATTAAATATATCTTTGTGCCATATTTCAATAGAAATGATAACTGTAAAAAAGAAAAAAAAGACCGATGGAGCAGAGGAGAAGATAATTTCTGCTGCCCGTAAGTTGTTTACAGAAAAGGGTTTCGACTCGGTTAAAACACGTGATATTGCAAAAGAAGCCGGTATAAACCTAGCCCTTCTTAATTATTATTTCCGCAGCAAAGAGAATTTGTTTGAAATGGTGATGAAAGAGAATATGGGGCAGTTTATGAATGTTATAGCCGGAATAGTAGATGATGAAAAAACAAGTCTTGAGCAAAAGATTGAAATGCTGGTGTTAAACTATATTGACATATTCTCATTAAACCCTGATATGCCTTTGTTTGTTTTGAGCAATACCAAGATAGGCGACCACAGAATGAAAATTCGGGAGAAATTCATGGCTTCATATTTTATGAAACAAATTAACGAAGCCATGAAATCGGGAAAAATTGCTAACCGTAACCCTGCTCACCTTATGTTAAACATAGTTGGGCTTACTATATTCCCGTTTGCTGCTCATCGTATGTTTAAGAGCAGTAATGGATTATCGAATGAGCAGTTTAATGAAATTATGCAGGAAAGAAAAAAAATGATTCCGAAATGGATCGAAGCTATGTTAAAAGTAAAATGAGTTTTTAATCGTCAACTAGTTACAACCATTATACCGGGTATTAAAGAATATATACAATGAAAAAGTTATTACTCATCAGTGCGGTTACAGTAATCAGCGTCTTTGCCGAAGGGCAAGCGGCCATCAGTATTGATAGCTGCTATGCGCGTGCAAGGCAAAATTATCCTTTGATAAAGCAAAAAGGACTGATCGATAAAACAAAAGATTTTAATATTTCAAACGCTGCAAAGGGTTATTTGCCACAATTAAATTTTAATGGGCAGGCTACTTACCAGTCTGCAGTTACCAGTATATCTATCACAGGCCTTCCTCCAGCCTTCAGTGGTTTAAAGTTTCCTACGCCTACAAAAGACCAGTTTAATGTGCATGGAGAAGTTGACCAGACCATTTACGATGGCGGTGTTATAAAGCAGCAGAAAGATGCACAATTGGCGAGTGCTGATATGCAGGAACAAAATATTGAAGTGCAATTATATTCGTTAAAGGACAGGATCAACCAGATTTTCTTTGGAGCGCTGCTTATAGGCGAACAGATAAAACTGAACGACCTTGTGCAAAAGGATATACAAACCAGTATAGATAATGCGCAGGCAGGTGTAAATAGCGGAACTGCATTACAGAGTAGTCTTGACGAGCTGCAGGCTGAATTATTGCAACAGCAACAAAATGCACTTGACTTGCATGCGTCGCATAAGGCATATTTAGATATGTTAAGCCTGTTCATCAACCGCGCGTTAGATGAGAATACGGTGCTTGAAAGCCCGCATACCATGAAGATATCGGACAGTATCCACAGGCCTGAATTGTCTTTTTACGATTTCCAGAAGAAGACAGATGATGTGCAGGAAAATATGCTGAATGCGAATAACAGGCCTAAATTTTCTTATTTCTTCCAGGGTGGTTATGCATTACCCGGCCTGAACGGATTTGACGTTAACCCTGCCTGGTATTACATAACCGGTTTCCGTTTAACCTGGTCATTGGGTGGTTTTTACACACTCAAAAACCAAAGACAATTACTTGCTATTGACAGGCAGTCTATTGATGTGCAAAAAGATGATTTCATTTTCAATACACGAATTACATTGAGACAGCAAAGCGCCGATATGATAAAGCTGCAGCAAATGATAAGTAAGGACAATGATATCATTGGCAAGCGTACTGCTGTTAAAACCGCCGCTAAGGCACAGGTAGATAATGGCGTTATAACTGTTCACGAATACATAAGCAAGTTAGATGCCGAAGACCAGGCAAAACAGAATTTGTTGTTGCACCAGGTGCAGTTGTTAATGGATGAATATAACTATCAGAATACATCAGGTAATTAATTAATTAAATTTCAGAGTAATGAAAAAAGTATCAGTTATGGCTTTAGTTGCAGTTGCAATGCTTGCTTCGTGCAATAATGCTGAAAATGATTTCGACGCAGCAGGTGCATTTGAATCTGTTGAGACTATTGTTTCTACAGAATCATCGGGAACCATAATGCAGTTTAATGTAGAAGAGGGACAAACCTTGCAGCCTAACCAATACGTTGGTTACATAGATAGTGTGCAGTTATATGAACGTAAAGAACAGTTGATTGCTCAAATAGCTTCTACTACCAGCCAAACCCCTGATATACCAGTGCAAATTGCAGCGCTGCAATCGCAGGTAGACGAAGCCAAAAAGAACCAGGACCGCATGAACAGCCTGTTCAAGCAAAATGCAGCAACCCAGCAACAGGTTGATGATGCAAATACACAGGTAGATATGCTGAACAAGCAAATTGAAGCACAAAAGTCTTCACTGGGAATTACATCTAATACTATTGAAAAGAATGTTGCTCCGCTCCAACGTCAAATAGACCAGTTAAATGACCAATTAGCAAAATGCAAAATAGTAAACCCTATACATGGCACTGTGCTTACCAAGTATGCTGAAAACCATGAGATAGTAACACCGGGCAAAGCTCTTTATAAAATTGCTGAAACCGATACACTCATATTAAGGGCTTATGTAACCGGCTCGCAGCTTACACAGGTAAAACTTGGACAAAAGGTAAAAGTTAGGACCGATAAAGGCGCTAAGCAATATTCGTTTTATACAGGAACTGTTTACTGGATATCTGATAAATCAGAATTCACACCTAAAACTATTCCTACCAAAGATGAAAGAGCTGACCTTGTGTATGCGGTAAAAATACGCGTGGTAAATGATGGCTTTTTGAAGATCGGCATGTATGGCGAAGTAAGTTTTACTGATAAGAAATAGTAGAAAGCTACATAACGGATGAACGCGATAACATTAAAAAATATTACAAAAACCTACGCCAAGGGTACTGTGCTTGCTGTGGATGATGTATCGTTTTCTGTTGAAGAAGGAGAAATATTCGGATTGATAGGTCCCGATGGAGCGGGTAAGAGTACGATCTTCCGTATGCTTACAACACTTCTGTTGCCTGATAAAGGTACAGGAACTGTTGGAGGGCTGGATATGGTAAACGATTTTAAAGCTATACGCGGTATAGTAGGCTATATGCCGGGTAAATTCTCACTATACCAGGATTTAACTGTAGAAGAGAACCTTAATTTTTTTGCAACGGTATTCGACACTACTATTGAAGAGAATTACCATTTAATAAAAGATATTTATGTGCAGATAGAGCCTTTTAAAGATCGTCGTGCAGGTAAGTTATCAGGTGGTATGAAACAAAAGCTTGCACTTTGCTGTGCACTTATTCATAAACCTAAAGTATTGTTCTTAGATGAACCTACAACAGGTGTCGATGTGGTTTCGCGCCGTGAGTTTTGGGAAATGTTAAAGCGCCTGAAAAAGGAAGGCATTACCATTTTGGTTTCTACATCATATATGGATGAAGCAACTATGTGCGACCGGATTGCACTTATACTTAATGGTAAAGTATTATCGGTAGCTTCTCCTGAAGACACGATGGATGCTTACCCTGAAAAATTATATGCTGTTAAGGCAGATTCGATATATCACTTGTTACTCGACTTGCGTAAATACGAAGGCACTATAAACTGCTACACATTTGGCGAATACCTGCACATGTCAATGACAACAAATGAGGAAGACGTAAAGAAATATTTGCAGGAAAAAGGGCATACTAATATTGAGATTAAAGCCATCAGGCCAACGGTTGAAGATTGCTTTATACGTTTATTAAAACAACAAGATGACCAACGAGACGGTAATAAGAACAAATAAGCTGACCAAGCGCTTTGACGATTTTGTGGCCGTTGATGAAATAACATTCGACGTGCACAAGGGTGAGATATTTGGTTTTTTGGGAGCAAATGGTGCAGGCAAAACAACTGCTATGCGTATGCTCTGCGGCCTTTCTATACCTACATCTGGCGAGGCTATGGTTGCAGGATATGACGTGTTTAAAGAACCCGATGAGATAAAGAAGAACATAGGATATATGAGCCAGAAGTTTTCGTTATACGAAGACTTATCGGTAAAAGAGAACATAGAATTTTACGGTGGTATTTATGGCCTATCGAATAAACAGATAAAAGAAAAGAGCCACGAACTTATTGAGAAATTGGGCTTGCATAATGAAGCAGATAAACTGGTTCGTTCATTGCCACTTGGATGGAAACAAAAACTTTCTTTCTCGGTTGCTATTGTACATCAACCTAAAATTGTTTTTTTGGATGAACCAACAGGAGGTGTAGATCCATCTATGCGCCGCCAGTTTTGGGATTTGATATATGATGCAGCCGACAGGGGTATTACCATATTCGTTACTACCCACTACCTCGATGAAGCTGAATATTGTAACCGTGTATCCATAATGGTTGATGGTAAAATTGAAGCACTTGATTCACCTGCCGGATTACGTAAAACTTATTCAGCAGCAAGTATGGATGAAGTATTTTATAAATTGGCAAGAGAGGCGAAACGCTCGGCTGATTAATATTTGGTGAAATGAAACAACTGTTGTCATTTGTAAAAAAAGAATTCTCTCATGTGTGGAGGGACCCAAAAACGCTTGTCATGCTTTTCGGTTTTCCTATCATACAGATCGTTCTTTTTGGTTTTGCCCTTACCAATGAAATTAAGAACGCCAACATTATTGTAGTAGATAATGCTAAGGATGTTGCATCGCAGCAGATCATTGATAAAATGGAAGGCAGTAAATTCTTTAAAGTGACAAAAAGGTTAATGACCCCTTCGCAGATAGACGCAGCTTTTAAAGAGGGTAAAACAAAACTGGCTGTTGTATTCCCGGCTAACTTCAACCAGGATCTGTTACACCTTAATAAAGCATCTATACAGGTAATTGCCGATGCATCTGATCCGAATACTGCTACTACGCTTAATAATTATGTTTCAACTATTGTAGCCGATTATCAGGCGCAGCTTTCTCCTACTTCAGGTGTGCCATATACTATTATTCCCGAAGTAAGGATGTTATATAACCCCGATCTGAAAGGCGCTCCCAACTTTGTGCCCGGTGTAATGGCTATGGTATTGCTATTGGTTTGCGTAATGATGACCTCCGTATCAATAGTACGTGAGAAAGAAATGGGCACTATGGAAATACTTTTGGTATCACCGGTAAAACCATTGATGGTAATTGTTGCAAAAGCAATACCATATCTTGTTTTGTCATTAGTAAATTTAACTGTTATTCTTATACTAAGTGTCTATGCGCTTGACGTACCTATAAAAGGGAGCATACTGCTCCTCGTTTTTGAAAGCACCCTGCTTATATTAACTGCCCTTGCATTGGGATTATTCATTTCTACTATTACATCATCTCAGCAATCGGCCATGTTTGCATCAATGTTGGGTATGATGTTGCCCACGATGTTATTAAGTGGCTACATGTTCCCTATTGAAAACATGCCTGTTGTGTTACAGGTAATTTCGAACATTGTGCCTGCAAGATGGTATTATGTAATTGTAAAAGCTGTTATGCTAAAAGGCTTAGGCTTTGCATCGGTGTGGAAAGAGACTTTGATACTTGCCTTTATGGCACTATTCTTTACAGCTCTTAGTTTGAGAAACTTTAAAATACGGTTGGAGTAATGGGAGCACTTAAATTTTTATTACAGAAAGAGTTCAGGCAGATATTCCGCGATAAAGGATTTACCGGAAGATTATTTATTGCGCCTGCCATACAGCTTATATTGCTGCCTATGGCGGCCAACTATACTATTAAGAATATCAATATTGCTATTGTCGATCACGACCATTCTACTGTATCTCAAAAACTTTCCAATAAAATATTGTCATCAGGTTATTTTAAACTGGCCGATTATACTGACTTCAATTCAAAAGCGGGTTCACTTATAGAAAATGATAAAGCCGACCTGGTGCTCGAGTTCCCACAAGGATTTGAGAAGAACATGATACGCGAGAACAACCAGAAGATAGCCATACAGGTAAATGCTATTAACGGCGTAAAGGCAAGTATAGGTTTTGGATACCTGAGCGGAATTATTGCAGATTATAACGCTGACCTTCGTATGCAGTGGATACAGCCGCAGCGAACAAATGATAAGCCAACCATTGATGTCGTCTCGTCATATTGGTATAACCCGGCGTTGACCTATTACATATTTATGGTGCCCGCCATTCTAGTTTCACTGGTTACGGGAGTAGCGGGCTTATCAGCTGCATTTAATATTGTAAAGGAAAAAGAAATAGGCACCATTGAGCAAATAAATGTTACGCCAATTAAAAAATACGAGTTCATTTTAGGAAAACTTATTCCTTTCCTGGTAATGGGTGGCTTGGTTTTTACGGTAGGTTTATTTATTGCATGGGCCATATATGGTATCGTCCCTCTGGGAAATATTGCCTTGCTATATCTCTTCTTATATGTGTTCCTGTTTGCAATTCTCGGTTTCGGGCTTCTTATATCTACTTACACCCAAACACAGCAACAGGCAAATTCGCTCATGTTTTTGTTTATGATGGTATTTAACATGATGAGCGGACTTTATACACCAATTGATAGTATGCCTGATTGGGCGCAGTTGGTTACCCACCTTTTCCCGGTTAGCTATTTTATTGATGTGATGCGTATGATAGTTATTAAGGGCAGTGGATTGTATGACATACGAATGCACATATTATTTGTATTTTTAATCGGTCTTGTGCTGAATACATGGGCTGTACTTAATTACCGTAAGACTACCTGATAATGAAAGAAGCGTTGAAAGAGCTCAAAGATGTGTGGTTGAGTGCATGGAACAATAAGGCATTCAGAAATCACTTTATTGCGGGCATATTAGCATTGATAATAGTAATGGTCGTTACTTCCTATTTTTTTAATTATATACAAGACGATAAGAACGGAATTGAATTGAATGATTGGGTTTTGAAAAGGCTCCCTTCAATGGATATGTCAGTTTTTATTGTGAGCCTGATGTTAAGCTCTGCAATTTTATTTGCCTTGCGTGGCCTTGCAAACCCAAATATGTTAATGACATTTCTTTTTGCGCTCATCATTCATTTAATAGCCCGGATGATAACCATAAGCATAACACAGTTTTTCCCTCCACAAGGATTGATTGTGCTTCACGACCCTATGGGCAGTATGTTGTATCAATACAGGTTTATTTCAAGAGATCTTTTCTATTCCGGGCATACCGCAATACTTTCCCTGCTGTATTTCTGCTCATTTAAGAAACTCGATAAGTACTATATTCTGCTTACAGTGATAAGTGTAGGGTTTTTGCTTTTAGTGCAGCATGTGCATTATACTATTGATGTTCTTTGCGCTCCCATATTCGCTTTTGGCTGTTTTTGGTTAGCTAAAAAACTTATGAACTACCGCGGAGTATATCTCGATAAGCTTGAAAGCCCTCTGGTATAAAACAAGACTTATTTAATTAACAGGTTTATAACACCCGATGCGGCATTCTTTACAAAACCAACCAGTTTGTCTTTAAAGTCTTTAGGGTTTTGCTGAATTTCCATTGCAGTTTCAACACCTTCCGATATCAGTAAGCTTATAATATCTGCCTTAGTGCTTTTATCTTTTCTGTTTTTACCGCCTATTATAGTACGCAATGCAATAGAACCCAGGTTATCACTTATATAATCTAATTGCGTTCCTATCTCTTTTTCTTTTTCTTTACAAAGCGCTGTAACTTCTGCCTTCCTTTTTTGAAGGCTCTCCAGGTTATATATATTAGTTGTTGTCATTGTCGTTGGTAAGTTTAATTATTTTATTGATAACAGAACCTTCCAGCTTCTTTCGCCACACTAGCAGAAATAACACAAGCAGAAGCAAGTATATACCTGCCGAAATAAGAAAGCCCATACCATAACTTTTCAGGTATTGGCCCAGGAAGAAGGAACAAGCAATAAGAAGCGACAAAAGGCAAAACATTACCAGCGCGGTAATAATAAGTATGCTCGAAAAAGAAGCCGTTACTTTTGCACTGTTCTCTATTAAGCCAAGCTTTGCCTGTTCACTTTTAAGTTCAATGTATTCGGTAACCTGGTCTTTTAAAACCTTTAGGGGTTGGTCGTTGGAGTTTTCCATAGAGTCTATTTATTTTATAAAGTTACAAAAACAAACCGATTTCCTACCTTTGCCTCAAATAACATTAGCAAGTTGAAACTTCCTCTTACAATAAAGTTAGCATGTTGGCTCCTGATAGCGGTATTGGGCACCATTATACTTGTCTATTCCAAGGACTTTCTTTTGCCTATTATTGTTGCAGCACTCCTGTCTTTATTGCTTTATCCTGTTTACAGGTTGCTATGCAACTGGAAGGTTCCGGGTGTTCTTTCTGTAATTATAACCATGTTACTGGTACTGTGTGTTATGTTTATCTCTGTTTTATTTATAAGTGGTCAACTTAAGAGCGTATTGACCGATTTCAGTGGGTTAAGCGCTAAAATAAACCAGAAATTGAGCTATTTGCAAACTTATATGTCTTCGCACTGGCAAATAGAAGATACCACTTTTAATTCGTGGATAGAGAATGCCAAGACAAAACTGATGAGTTATAGTGGCGATATGTTATCGGGAACTATAAGCACTACCACCAATATTTTCAGTACACTGGTATTGATCGGTGTATATGTATTTTGTTTCTTGTTGTACAATAAAGATTTTAAAGACTTTGCCTTTGCCCTGATGGCTCTGGAAAAACAAGAGCAGGCCACCCATATTATAAACGATATTCAGAAACTGGTGCAGCATTATCTTTTAGGGATGATAACAGTGGTTTGTATTATTGGCTCTTTAAATACTATTGGTTTGCTTATTGTAGGTACCGATCATGCTATTTTCTTTGCCTTTTTTGCTGCTATACTTACCGTAATACCCTATATAGGTATATCAATAGGTGCTTTATTGCCCGTTCTGTATACCTTAATTACACGCGATTCTCCATGGACGGCTGTTGGTGTGGCCTCTGTTTTCGTAATAGTTCAATTCCTCGAATCGAACTTTATTACCCCAAAAATTGTAGGTAAACGGGTAAGTATTAACCCTTTTGTAGCCATAGTGGTGTTGCTTATAGGTGGCCAAATATGGGGCATAGCCGGTATGGTGCTTAGTATACCGTTGACAGCTATTATTAAAATATTATTCGATACCCGTTCAAATACTAAAGCATTCGGGTACTTTTTGGGTAGCGAGTTTACCGATAAGAATATTAACCCGATAAAAATATTCGGGCCACGTAAAACTACGTTGAAAAAGAAGGAGTAAGAATTATTTCCAGTAATCTTTCATTAACTGGCTAACCCATGCCGGCTGCTTTACTTCTTCTTGTGGAAGAAATTCTTTTACAACGGGTTTAATATCCAGCACAGGTGTGCCGTCATCCGCATCAAGGTTTGCCACAAATAACGATTTACCCGTCCTTGAAACTACCTTAACTATTGTGGCGCCCAGGTGGTTCGGCCTGTCTTTTTTGCGTTGGGCAAATATCCCAACCTTTGGCCATGCTTTATTATCGCGCGGATGTTCGGCGCCTTTCACTGTTTTCGATTCATCTGCTTTGTGGAAGTGATAAATGATCTCGAGGTGTGAATATGCATCTATGCCTTCAATGCATTCTTCCGGCAGTTCATCAATAATGGTAATTTCAGATAAAACGTTACCCCAATGATCGTCGCTCATATCGCTACGCATGTTCTTAACATAACCAATGGGTGAAAGTGTGATAGTATTACTCATTAAGAACAAAGGTACATCTTTATACCCGGAAAATCAAACTGTTTTAGGATAAGTGAAGCCTGTTACTTCTTCCTTCATTTTTATTGGGCGCACCTCTATGCTTGCTGTCGTGGTATATTCAAATTCAGGGTTGCCTTTTGCAATGGCAATAGCTTCATCCATGTCTTTGGCAAGTATGTGGTAATAACCAACCTGCACATCATTAGCAACATAAAAAGGTTTCTCATGCCATGTTGTCGGGGTGCCCGATATAATCTTCCCTTCGCGAACCAATGGCTGTGCAGCTACCAGCTTCCCTTCTTTTTTTAGCTTACCAATATATACTTCGCATTTGCTTACAAACTCTTTGTGTACTTCAGGTGAAAATCCGGCCTTACTGTCGCCTGTGTTACGTATTAGGAGCATGAATTCTTTCATGGTATAGGAGATTAATTAGTTTGCGTTATAGTTAAAGTGCACAACCTTTTCAGGTTTACCACCGGTAGAAGTATAAAAAGCAAGTGCATGCGCATCTTCTTCATTGGCGGGAACAAAAATATATTGTATGCCTTTTTTTCTGCAATATTTTTTTAACGCAGAAATTAGCTTCTTGCCAATCCCTTTTCTCTGAAATTCGGTTAAAACAGCCATATCATATATCAGAACCTCTGAGTATTTAGAATAGTACATGGGCAATTCATAGGCTGTAAGGCCGCCTACTATTTTATCATCGCATATGGCAACTATTGAAATAAAAGAAGACTCTTTCAATACTTTTTGCAAGTAAGTTTTCTTGGCCGATTTGTGCTTCTTTATTTCAAAAACTTCATTGAAGAGACTAATGAGCTCTTTAAACAGTACCACATCTTTTTTACCGAGACGCTTTATAATTACATCCTTACTCATTCCTACAAATAAAATTGATAATCCTAAAATACAAAAGATATATCAATTGAATAAATAAGAGGTATGGATGAACTAGTTGGCCCTGTTGCCACGCATGGTAAAGAAAGCTATGAGCGAATAGACCGCCCCGATTATCAGCAAGTTAAAGACAAATTTTATAAGAATGTCACTTACCGAATGGCCTTCGTTATTAATTTCAATAAATACATAAACAGAATACACGAGCCCACATAAAAGTATTAACCAGCCTATTATGGATACAGGAATAAAAAATATTCCATTTCGTTTGAACCAGGGTAACCGCATATTGATTTAAATAAAATAGGTTATTAATATAATTACGCAGAGTAGTATCATCAGGCAATTGAACCATACTTCCTGCAGGAATTTCGATCTGTCTGAGCTACCTGATAGAGCAAGCACTTTCCGCACGCTTAAAAAATTCAGAATAATAAAAACCACCGGTACAAATACGAATATGACCAGGGATAAGTATTTTTCTTTGCTGCTGAATTCATGTATGCTCGAAATAAGGGTTGCCTGCGGCATAAAAAAACTCTTCATGCAAAACGCTGCAATAATGTAAAGTGGAATACTTAGCCACCACCAGCTTAGTGCCGATCTGTCTTTTGCTTTTATAATTACGTCTGCTAACATACTTTCATGTTTTAGTTCCGATACTTCGGGTTTGGTCATTCCAAGTAATATATTTTCAAATTTTTCAGCTTCCATATTCAATAATGCTAAAGGTTAAATTTGGTTGCACTTTTCACGAAGTTTTTCTAATCCTCTCGAAAGCAAAGACTTCAAAGTTCCCTCGTTAATGTCCAGTATATCAACTATCTCCTTGTTATTCTTCCCCTCGAAATAGCGTAATGAAATAACTTCCTGGTATTTCATAGGGAGTGTTTTTAGCACTTTCAGAATAGACAGAAACTGTTCATGTTTCTGCAATTCAAGTTCCAGTTCTTTTCTGTCTTCTGAGAGTAAATTTATGAAGCTGGATTTGTTCTCAAAATCAATCCGCTCAAAGAGTGAGTTATGTTTTTGCCTGTTCCTGTAATATTGATTTACCTCATTCGTTGCAATACGGTAGAGCCATACTTTTACAGATATGCCCTTGTAAGAAAAACCAGAAATACTTTTAAAAGCTTTAAAGAAAGTATCGGCAGCAATATCAGCCGTATCGTCAAAGTTACCGGTACGTCGCAGTATATAACCGAAAATTGGTTTATAATATAGTTTAAAGAGCTCTGAAAAAGCAGAAGGGTCTTTCTTTATTCTATCCAATAGTTCTTGCTCCGTCATTAAATAAGGTAATGTATTTAAGCAATAACGTAAAAGTACCTGTTTGGTTGCATTGTTTTTGCTAAAGTACTAAACCGCAGAAACCCTTATATTTGCCGTAGACTCAATGAAAATATGATCAAGCCCGAAGTATTAGAAGGTATTGAATGCAAAGTATGTGGCAATAAGGACCCTCAGAAGTTTAAAGCAGCTTTTGAAAAGGATGGACTTACCATTGTTGAATGCAGTGTATGTTCATTTGTATTCCTGCCTTTTTACTACCGGAAAGATATTACCTATACCAATTATAAGGATGAGAAGGTATTGGAACAAGTACGAAAGGGTAACGATTGGTTGAAATTACAAAGGCACTTCTTGAGATACAAGCTATTAAAGAAATACCAGAAAGATGGCAAGCTATTTGACCTTGGAGTAGGATGGGGGCATTTTTTAGAGGCTGGTCGACAACTGGGATATGATGTATCGGGCATTGAAATATCTGAAATGCCTTACAGGTATGCAAAGGACGATTTAAAATTGCCTGTAGAGAAGATAGATTTTTTTGACATGAAGGTGCAGGAGAACTATTACGATATGATAACCATGTGGGACGTATTGGAACATATTGACGAATGTAAAAAGGTGGTGGTAAAGTGTTGCAGCATGTTAAAAAAGGGCGGTTATATAGTAATACAAGTTCCGCAAATAGATAGTTATGTAGCTAAGAACCAAAAGGCCAATTGGAAAATGATGGGCCTTGACCATGTGAATTACTTTTCAGTACCTACCATGACCAAGATATTGGAAGAGAACGGATTTAAAGTAAAAACCATAAAGTCGTCTATTGAACTGAAGCTTTTGCTCATGTACACTATTCTACCATGGGTAAAGAAAATGAAAGGCGGAAAAGACAAGGAAGCAAAAATATCATCAGCTGAAAGACAGGAATACTTTAATAAAACCACCAACAGGCCTAAGTGGATGCTTAAGGTAATGATGGTGGTTCACGATATTATTTACAACTCTCTTTCAGCCATGAAAATTGGCGAAGAGATGATTGTAATAGCGCAGAAGGTTTAATTTATTTTTTTGCTTTTCTTTATTGCATCAAGATATATCTTCTTGATGCTGTTCTTCTCCTCTCTCTTGCAAATTGCTTCAATCGCAGGCAATAGTTCCTTATTTACTTTGGTGTTTAGTTTTAATATTTCGCCTAAAGCAAAAGCTGCGGCCCAGCGTATTACTGTTCCGCTGTGTTCGGTATTGGTTAGCAAATTAGTTATTGCCTTATCAAGTTTTGATGGATAAAGATGTGCTATATTGCCAATAACCTTTGCTGATTCCCACTTAACCCGGGGTGCTTTTTCGGTAAGTGCCTGCGTAACAAATAACAGGCATTTTTCATCGGCTATTGCGGGGCTTTGTTTCGTGGCAAATTCAAGTGTTTCAATACATGTTGCCTTAGGCGAATCTTTTGCTGTTTGTGCAAATGCAATAAGTTCGCCAATGCTTATTTTTTTATCGGTTACCCATTTGCTCAGGGTTTCAGTTTTTTCCTTTGGCTTTAAGCCTTTATCGTTGAGAAGCTCGGGTATATCCATTTTTGAAATGAATTAGATTACTAAAATAAAAAATGCTCCCTATGGAAGCACTTCTTATATGTTAATCTTTTATGGTTTTATTATTTCGCTCTCATTTTATTACCCTTTGGGTCATGAGTTACTTCGGCTAACCCTAATGCTTCCATTAAAGGTGGCATATACATTCCAAAACGGCCACGAAGCCCTTTCTTTAAGCCATACCAGCCTTTAACAGGATTTTTATCTGAGCGGCCCCATGCTTCCACTGTTCCTTCTTTTGCAGGCTTTTGTTCATCGGCACTACCAAGCTCCATCCAGTCGCCATGTTTTTTTAACATAGCATGCAGGTCGTCTATAGCACGGTAATCATAGAGTAGTACTGTTTTGCCAACGGTGCAAACCAATACTTCTTTGCCATCTTTCTCATCAGCATGCATGGTGTATTCCGATGAAAGTGGAGGTGTTTTTAAACCCAGTGGTTTTTCTTTTGTTCCAATTTTGTATGCCATTGTGTTTAAGTATTTAGGAGTTAAAATATATTTTTTGATGAACCTACTAAGCTCAGGAACTCCTGTTTTGGTGGGGTTTCAAGGCCTTTTGCCTTAAGCTGTTCCCGGAAATACTTGAAAGATGGCAGATCATTAAGCACTTTCTGGTCTTCCTCAGAATTCATGAATGCAGTATGGATAAATGATACTCCATCGGGGCCGAGGCATGCGTGGTAATTGATGCCTGGGCGATTGAGTTTTTGCAGATCGGCCATTACATTTTTTATGTTGGCCTGGTTTTGCTCTGCGTATTCGGGCTTAGTTATGTATGTTACTTTAACTATTTTCATGTTGAGTATTATTTAGAGTTCATCTCTTATAAAAATAAGTATTCTGACGATAGCCGTAAAAAACAAAACCCATGATTTGCGGCATAAAAAATCTTCAGTATGGTGAAGATAGTTGACCAATGCTGTAAGCTGTATTTACTTTTTAATAACCTTTTCCAGTGTATAGGTCATCCAAATAAAGCCATCAGTATTATTAGTAGGCTGGTAGATACTTGTATTCGTAACAACTCTCCACCCCATATGCGAAAGGTAATTCAAAACTTCAGGAATGTATTTAAAATCCTTTGAAAGTTGGATATGCTCATGCCCATCTGAAAAGAAAATACTACTACCTACCTTCGTCAAATCGTTTTCTGTTCCAATGACTCCAACTGACATTACGCCATAAACTACACTATCTTGTTTTGATTGAGCATGTAAAGTAATTGAGCAAATTGCAAAGACAATTAATACTATGTTTTTCATATTAAAAAAGTTAAGTAAAACAATTATTTTATGTAAAGTTAGGGGAATTTACTACTTGCTCTCTACAGCACGAGAAAAGAACATTAATAGAGAGTGGTTCAATAGATAGTAATCACCGGGCATGATTTATCTTGAAAATTTCCGTACCCACGTATGATTTGACTGATTTCAACTAAAAAGGGATACAGTGTGAAACTTCTGTATCCCTTGTTATTATTCAGCGGAGAGAGAGGGATTCGAACCCCCGGAACCCGTAAGGTTCAACGGTTTTCAAGACCGCCGCATTAGACCGCTCTGCCATCTCTCCGGAAATATAAGGGTGCAAATATACAATCCTTGTTAAATGTAGATGCCTAAATTCTTAAGAAATTTCACATTCTGCTAAATGCGTGGGCACATAGCCCTAAAAGTAAAGGGGCACAAAACTTTAAGACTATAGTTTTGTGCCCTTTATAAATTAAAAACACTTACCAGATAGATGCTCTAAGGCTATCGGGGCGATACATACCATCACCTGGCTTAATATCAAATTTCTTAACCTCAGGGTTCTGTGCATTGTCAGATACGCTGAAAGCTTTGTAGAATTCAGGCATATTAGATAAAGGTCCGTTAGCCCTGAATATAGTAGGCGAGTGCGGGTTGGTAGTAATTAACTGCCTTTGATAATCAGGACGGATATTTTCTCTCCAAGCCTGTGCCCATGCAATAAAGAACCTTTGTTCAGGTGTAAAGCCATCAACAATGCCTTCAGGATGCTCTTTCAGGTCATTTTCTAATGCCTGGTAAGCAATGGTCAATCCGCCAAAGTCAGCAGTGTTCTCACCAATAGTAAGTTCACCTTTCACATTCATAGAATCGATGGTGTAGTTGTTAAATTGCTTGATAAGCACTTGCAGTTTATTGTGAAACTGAGCAGAATCTGAATTGGTCCACCATTTGTGCATGTTACCTTCAGCATCAAACTGGCAGCCTTCATCATCAAATCCGTGGGTAAGCTCGTGGCCTATAACAGCACCCATAGCACCATAGTTCATAGCATCATCCCTGTTAGGATCGAAGAAAGGTGGTTGCATAATTGCTGCAGGGAACACGATCTCGTTCATAGAAGGGTTGTAGTATGCATTAACGGTTTGTGGCGACATACCCCATTCGGTGCGGTCAACCGGTTTTCCTAATTTATTTACGTCATAATGGAATTCAAATTCATTCAATCGGAAAGAGTTCTGAACCCATGAATCGCGTTTGATCTCAAGAGCTGAATAATCTTTCCACTTGTCAGGATAGCACAGTTTTAATGTGATCTTATCAAGTTTTGCAATTGCATACTTCTTGGTTTCAGCGCTCATCCAGGTAACCTGGTTGATGCGTTGTTTGTATGCTGCAATAACATTAGTAACCATTTCATTCACCTTAGCCTTAGCTTCAGGGCTGAAATATTTAGCCACGTATAATTGGCCAAGCACCTGGCCCAATGAGCGGCTGGTAGATTCAACTGAACGTTTCCAGCGTGGTTGTTGTTCTTTAGCTCCCTGGAAGGTTCTGCCCCAGAAATTGAAACTGATCTTAGATAAGGTGTCGGTAAGCTTGCTTGCCTCGTTCGATACAAGGTGGAAACGCATGTATACTTTCCAATCATCCATCGAAACCGATTTGGTCATTTCGCTCAATTGTTTCATGAACAAAGGCTGAGCTACAATAACGGTATCGATAGTTTTTAAACCAAATACATCAAGTATTGTTGCCCAGTCAATATTAGGAGTGCTCTTTTCAAGGTCGGCCATTGGCATCTTGTTATACTGAGCAGTAATATCTCTCTGCTCGATACGTGACATAGATGAGTTTGCCATTTGGGTTTCAATGTCCAATACCTTTTGAGCATCTTTAGCCGCCATTTCAGCATTTTCGCCCATTTGTTGGAATATCTGGGTAGCATAATCAACAAATTTACCCCTAAGCATTTTAAACATAGGCGCATCTTGTGTATAGTAATCCTTAGCAGGTAGGGTCATACCACCTTGTCCAACAGTGCATACTTCTTTAGAGCTGATCTTGGCATCTTGTTCAACACCAAAGCCAAACATTACATCAGGGCCAATTATCATTAAGTGAGCAGCTTCTGCCCAGAGCGATTTATTATCGGTCATGGCATTGATCTTAGCCATTTCATCGTTCAATGGAGTAAGGCCATTTTTGTTCAGGTTTACTGAATCCATCATAGTTGCAAACAAGTCGCCCACCTTTTGTTCAACAGAACCCTTTGCAGCGTTCTTGTTGGCAGCTGCGGTTTCCAGCAACTTCCTTAAACGTGCAACAATACTATCGTTAAGTACATTGAAACTTCCCCATGCTGCTTCGCTGGCAGGAATCGGGTTATTCTTCAACCAGGTACCATTAACGTACTGGTAAAAATCTTGCTGTGGTTTAGCAGTTGTGTCGAAGTTAGCAATTGCTACTTCTCCTTTATATTTTTCAGCATCAGTTTCGTGTTTGCACGATGTGCTGAAAATTGCCAAACCAAATGTGAGGCAGATAGCAGGACCAAAAAAATGTACTTTTTTCATGATGAAAGTTGAATTAAAGGGCGCAATTTAACAATTAAATAATATCTGGAGGCACTTTACGAATTATTGCAAAACTATTAAGCTTTCAGCCCATTCTATATGCCAAAAAGGTGAAATTATGTTAAAAAGAGTGTTTAATCCACATATTCAAGTTCAAAAACGGCTGCAAGATGCTTTTTCAGCCTGACCTTTACCTCTTCAGTATTAGGTTCATATTTTAGCTCCTGCGCCATTGATGTAACAGCCTTATCCGTTATTCCGCAGGGTACAATAAGCGAAAAATACCGAAGGTCGGGGTTAACATTAAGTGCTATTCCATGCATGGTAACCCAGTGGCTGGTACGTACGCCCATGGCACAAATTTTACGGGCTTTTGCCGGATGGTCGGCATCGAGCCACACACCAGTCATGCCTTTTAAGCGTTCACCTTTAATACCATACTCTGCCAGCATAAGTATTACGGCTTCTTCCAGGTAACGCATGTACTTATGTATATCGGTAAAAAAATAATCGAGGTTAAAGATAGGGTAGGCCACCACTTGCCCCGGGCCGTGGTAGGTAATATCGCCGCCCCGGTTTATTTTATAATAGGCTATGTTGCGTTGTTGTAACTGGTCCTGCTTAATAAGCAGGTTTGCCTCCGAACCACTTTTACCAATCGTAAAAACATGGGGGTGTTCGCAAAAAATAAGGTAATTGCCGGTAAATTGTTTTTCTTCTTCGGGTAATGAGCGGTTGGCCAGTTTCTTATCTACTACTTCGCGAAATAAAACTTCCTGGTAGTCCCAGGCTTCTTTGTAATCAATATTGCCAATATCTCTGAAAATGACCTTACGGTTCATTTACTGGCCAGGTCTTTTTTTAATTGTTCAATGATCTTTACCTCCGTTGCATCTACATGACGTATTTCAGAAAGATACCACGATACCCAATCGCCAAAATATATCCAGTATAATTTCTTTTCGAGTGCGCTATCACCCTTTGATAATACTTCAATTACAACGTGTGAGAATTGTTCGAATACTTTTTTACACAGTTCTATACGTAATTCATTACGCGGGTGTTCGTGCGCATCTCTGAAAATAATGACCGCTACATCAGGATATTCATGGCTCCAGCCCACCAGTTCATTGTGGTTCATTTCGGGTATCACATGGTGCCAGCAAAGTATCTTTGCATTTTCATTTAATTGTTGCCTGAAGCGTATCGCAACACCTTCGTGTAACGATGTACTGTATATAACCGGGTATTTATCTCCTATTATTTCTGCTAATCTTTTTGCTGCTTTCATCAGCGATGCCTGGTTTTCAACCAGCAATTTTGCCGAAGAAAGTATCTGATCGAGGTAAGGGGTTGACACTATGCCATGGAAGCCCATTACTTTAAAAAGCTGTGTAAGCGAATAACCCAAACAAGCCCTTGGTGGCATACCTGAAGGAATTACTATTACATCATTTCCATCAGCTTTCGACATTTCCTGCAGTTTGCCACCCGACGTTACTGAAACAATATGTGCTTTGAATTTTTTTGCTTCTGAATATGATTCGAGGGTTTCTTCAGTATTACCTGAATAAGAAGAGCAGATGACCAGTGTATGCTCATCAATATAGGCCGGCAGTGTGTAACTTTTCATTACCTCAATAGGTACCTTAGCTTCACACTGTATGGTTTCTTTTACAATAGTGCCACCAATACCTGAACCTCCAAGGCCACATATAACTACTTTGTTAATAGTGTTCTTTGCTTTGGTAAGCTTTGCATTGTTTGCAATGCCAACGGCTTCTTCCAACTGCTTGGGAAATCCGTTTATCAAATCATTCATCATCATTACAATGGAGTATAAGGGTCTGCAAAGTTAAAAATCTTGGCAGAATAAGGTCAAAACCAGGTTTTATACTACTCTCCTATATCAAACTTAATACCCTGAGCCAATGGCAAATGTGTGCTGAAATTCATGGTGTTGGTCTGCCTGCGCATATAGTTCTTCCATGCATCAGAGCCCGATTCCCTGCCACCGCCTGTTTCTTTTTCACCACCAAAAGCACCGCCAATCTCAGCACCTGAAGTACCTATATTAACATTTGCTATACCACAATCCGATCCGGCATGCGAAAGGAATTTTTCGGTTTCTAATATGTTGTTAGAGAAGATGGAAGAAGATAATCCTTGTGGAACACCATTTTGTAAAGCAATAGCTTCGTCAATGGTTTTGTATTTAATAAGGTATAAGATAGGCGCAAATGTTTCGTGTTGCACAATTGGCAGGTCATTAGTAACTTCAGCAATGGTTGGTAATACGTAGCAGCCCGATGCATATTCTGGTCCGTCTAATACTTTACCACCGTAAACAATCTTGCCACCTTGTTCTTTAATTTTTGTAATAGCATCGGTGTAATTCTTTACCGCATCTTTATCAATAAGCGGGCCCATTAAAACACCTTCCTCTAAAGGATTACCAATACGTACTTGCTTATATGCTTTTTCGAGCGATGCTTTCAGGCTATCGTAAATGCTTTCGTGAATGATTAAACGGCGTGTGGTGGTGCAACGTTGTCCTGCAGTGCCAATAGCGCCAAATAATACGCCTGTAATAGCCATTTTTAAGTTAGCATCGGGTGTAAGTATAATTGCATTGTTACCGCCAAGTTCTAATAATGAACGGCCCAAACGTTCACCCACTGCAACCGCAACTTTTTTACCCATACGGGTTGAACCTGTAGCCGAAACAAGCGGAACGCGGGTATCTTTGGTCATCAGTTCACCAATCTTATAATCACCAATAACTATAGCGCTAACTCCTTCAGGAACGTTGTTGTGTTTTAATACCGGTGCAATAATATGCTGGCAGGCAACAGCAGTCAACGGAGTTTTTTCGGAAGGCTTCCAGATACATACATCACCGCAAACCATAGCCAACATTGCGTTCCACGACCATACTGCAACAGGGAAGTTAAATGCGCTGATGATACCTACCGGCCCGAGTGGATGGTATTGTTCATACATACGGTGCAAAGGCCTTTCAGAATGCATGGTTAAACCATAAAGCTGGCGTGATAAGCCAACAGCAAAGTCGCAGATGTCGATCATCTCCTGTACTTCGCCTAAACCTTCCTGGTAGCTCTTACCCATTTCATACGAAACGAGTTTGCCAAGTGGTTCTTTATATTTTCTAAGCGCATCGCCCATTTGCCTTACCACTTCGCCACGGCGAGGTGCAGGCCACATCCTCCATTCAGGGAATGCTTTGGTGGCAGCTTTCATTACTTCTTCGTAATCGGCAGCGGTGGCTTGTTTTACCTTTCCAATAAGTGCGCCATCGCAAGGTGAATAGGATTCCAATACATCACCCGATGTCTTTATCCAGTTCTGCCCGGTAGATGCGCCGTTCATAATGCCCGAGAGTCCGAGTTCATCAAGTACTTTTCCTATTCCGTGTGTATCTTTTAATTCTGCTGTTTTCATGATAGTTTAATTAAGTATTATCAAATCTGAATATTCGAATTTATTACTTTTTCTTTAGTTCTTTCAACCTATCTGCCTTCAGGCCTCCGATATAGTTTTTCAATATGGTTTGGGCAACTGCGGTAAAGTACTTTTCCCCTATTTCTTTAGGGTCATCCACACTATATGGAAAGTAGGTGATTGCCACGCCTTTGCTGACATAATGGCCCGTGTTATCAAGTATTGAATAGTGTACGGTTACCTGCCTGCGGTATGTTTCATCCGACAGGTTTGTAGAATTGTTATCTACGTTCTGAATATCTAATTGATTGATAAAAACATAAGTATCTGTCCCATAACGTGCGCTGAGTTCAGACAGTAACTTCGGGTTGAGAATGGAAATATTCATAAATCGTTGACTATAATCTACCGGTACTTCTAACTGGCCATTGTTTATATATCTGCCTGTGTGGTTCTTATCCTTGCTGCCTGCGTCGGGGGTTGTACCCGGCACTATATCGTAACTGTAGCTTGTGCTGCCATAAACGTAAGCCAGCATCGAATCAGAATGTTGCCTGCCCTGTAATAATGATATTGTAACGCAACTCCTACGGAGTGCACCATACATGGCCATATCTAATTCCTGCCTAAGCTCAGCAGTAATAGCGCTGTAGCTGAGATGTGTCTTTGCATTTATCTCTTTGCCAATTTCAGACATCAACATTTTTGGTTCGAATGCTACCAACAATATTTTATGCGACATGGTAGTATCTGACCGTGTGCCCATGTATTTATTCAAACTCGTATCGGTAGACTTACTGCTGGTGCCGCGAGAATTTTGCTGTGCGGAAACAACAAGCGAAGCGAAAACGAACCCGGTGAAAAATACTTTATGCCAAATACTTTTTGCTATCATTTATTTATGGAAAGCCTTAAAGATGTCGTTACCATTAGCAAATACAATTAACGAAAGCAATAATATCATACCCACCCATTGTGCGTACTCTAAAAACTTATCGCTTGGCTTGCGACCTGTAATCATTTCATAAAGTAGAAATAATACGTGTCCGCCATCTAATGCAGGTATTGGCAGAATATTTAAAAAGGCCAGCATAATAGATAAGAAACCGGTGAGCAACCAAAAGTGCTGCCAGCTCCACACACTGCCATAAGCTTTAAGTATGGTACCAAAACCACCTACCTGTTTGGTAGCACCCTTAACTGTAAAAATTACGTTTACTTGTTTTATATAACCTTTAAAACTTTCTACAGCAAGGTTGAGTCCGGCAGGGATGCAACCAATAACACTGTATTTCTTTTTAACGGTTTCAAAATAACTTGTAGGGTCTTTCTGGTGGAAACCTATGGTGCCATCATGGTTCACATGTGCATTCAAGGTTTTTATTTCGCCGCCCGAATTAACCGTGAGCGAAATGTCCTTGTTACTGTCCTTTACAACAGCAGTTTTAAAATCCTGGAAGTAAGGAGTCGATAGTGTATCGAGTTTTAAAATCTTATCTCCTTTTTTAAGTCCTGCTTTTTCAGCGGCCATGCCCGGAATTACGGAATCCACTTCGCAAGGATACCTGGGTTGCATAAAATCGCCCGGGTTTTTAAGTATGTCAGAAAGGTTATCGCCATTTATAACAATAGTTTGTGGCTGCCCGTTACGCAATACTTCAATTGAATGGGCCTTATCCATTATTACGGTAAGCGCAACCTTATTGAAATCTTCTACTGGTTTTCCATCCACACTTTGTATCTGGTCCCCATTACGCAGTCCCATTTTCATAGCAGTACTATCGCAATAAATACCATACTTCACATTCTTGGTAGGCAGATACTCAGAGCCCCATACAAACAGAACCATGCAATAAACTACAATAGCCAACAATACGTTTACAGTAACACCGGCAATCATAACAATAAGTCTTTGCCATGCCGGCTTTGAACGGAACTCCCATGGCTGCGGAGGCTGTTTCATAGCTTCCTTATCCATAGACTCATCTATCATACCTGCTATTTTAACATAGCCACCCAGCGGTAACCAGCCAATGCCATATTCAGTATCTCCTTTTTTGAATTTAAAAAGCGAGAACCAGGGATCGAAGAAGAGATAGAATTTTTCTACTTTGATCTTAAAAAAGCGAGCCGAAAAAAAGTGGCCCGCTTCGTGAAGTATAATGAGTATAGAAAGTCCAAGTAAGAATTGAGAAACTTTAATAAGTATATCCATAGAAATAAATAAGCTGCAAAGTTACCTCAAATTTTCATTCGAAACCTGAGGCGGTACTTTTTTGTGTTGCAGGCATTTCCACCAGTTGTTGTGCCCTATTACCAGTCGCGATGTAAAGTACCCTATGGCTGCCCCCATTAGTACATCCGACCCCCAATGAAAGTTGCCATTTATGCGCCCCATGGCAGTTACCGTGGCAATACCATATGCCAATACGGGTATAATTAAGGGGTGGGGGTAAATAAGGGCAATGCTGGTAGCAGTGGCAAAGGCCACTGTGGTATGCCCTGAAGGAAATGAGTTAAAGCTGAACTTCCCGACAGGCCCATTCCAACGCAAAGGGTCAGATGAAATGACCTGGTAGGGGCGGTCCCTTTCAGCAAATGATTTTATAACGAAGGTAGTTAGTCCGCTTATAGCTACAGATTTTGCGGTGAGCATGGCCATTTTCTTCAGGTGATCGTTTTGAAAGGCGCAACCAAAAATGTAAGAAGTACCTATAAGTATGGCTGGATAAAGTCCATCCCCGAAAGGATCACCTATATTATTTTCTATAAAATTGGTTGTTATGGTCCTATGGTTTTGTGACCATATTTGTATGTTTCTGTCTCCACCTGCAAATATCAATGCTGATTCACCGGCGGCCAAAACCCCGAATGTTGCCCATTGTATTCCGTTCCAATGAAAGGGAGCCACAACCTGGTCGCGCGCATCTAATATACCTGAGTAGATGTAATATTTATCGAAACGTAAAGGGCGGACTTCGTGACTTGCAGTATCTTGCTGGGCAAAAGTGGGGACAGTAATAAACCCTAAAAGAATAAATAACCAGGTAGCCTTAAAACGGGCAGCCATTATTATAAAGGTATTTTCTTTTTGGCCAACGATGAAGCTTCTTTTCGGGCTTCAGCATCACTATCCAAATAATCTTGCAAAGTAGGCTGTGCAATATAGTTGACCTTCAGCATGCACTTTTCTACCACAGCAGAAATATCATTAAAGCCAATCTCGTCATTCAGGAAAGCGCTCACTGCAATTTCGTTGGCCGCATTCAAAACGCAAGGCAGGTTGCCGCCTTTTTTCATAGCATCATATGCAAGCTGAATGGCAGGAAAGTTTTGTGCATCAGGCTTTTCGAATGTCAGTGAAGGATATGCTGCAAAATCGAAACGCTTAAAAGTAGATGCAACACGCTGAGGGTAGAACAGTGCATATTGTATAGGCAACTTCATATCTGGTAATCCCATTTGCGCTTTCATAGAACCATCTTCGAACTGTACCAGCGAATGAATAATAGATTGAGGATGAATAATAACATCTATCTGTTCAGGCTTCAGGTTAAATAACCAACCGGCTTCAATTATCTCAAGCCCTTTATTCATCATAGTTGCCGAGTCAATAGTGATCTTGGCTCCCATGCTCCAGTTAGGGTGCTTAAGCGCTTCTGCCTTAGTTACCGAGGCCAGGAACTTTTTATCCTTTCCTCTGAATGGCCCGCCACTGGCAGTAAGGTATATCTTCTCTATCTTGTTATGGAACTCACCTGCCAGGCATTGAAATATAGCAGAGTGTTCAGAATCTACCGGGTAAATATTTACGCCTTTTTCTTTTGCTAGTGCAGTTACCAATGCCCCTGCTACTACTAAAGTTTCCTTATTTGCCAGTGCCACAGGCTTACCAGCTTCAATAGCTGCAATAGTGGAACGCAGGCCTGCAAAGCCTACAATGGCAGCCAAAACTATATCAACCGTTTCCATTTGCACCACATGGCACAGGGCATCGGCACCGGTAAATACTTTTATATCGTGCTTTTGTAAAGCCTCTTTTACGTGCTTGTATTTTTCTTCGCCGACAACAACCGTATTAGGCTCAAAGGCTATTGCCTGCTCAATAAGCAGGTCGGCATTATTTTGCGCCGTAAGCACTTCAACCTGCAAACGGTCGGGGTTAGCCCTGACAATATCTATTGTTTGCTGACCTATAGAACCGGTAGAACCGAGTATGGCTATTCGTTTTTTAGAAGGCTTCATTTGCGTTTTGATGCTATAAATCTAATGTTAAAAACTAAACGATGTTTCACTTTTCTTATTGTATTGTCTTATTTTCGCCATGTATTATATTTAGCACATGGCAAATCAGCATAAAGTATTGTTTATAGATAGTGTGCATCCTCGGCTTCAGAAAGATCTGGAAGCAGCGGGACTCGCCTGCGATCTGCAATATGAATGGGATAGAGATACCATTGCCGCAAAGTTGCCCGAGTATATTGGAGTCGTAATCCGCAGCCGTATTAAGCTCGATAAAGAACTTATAAGCAAGGGAACGAATTTGAAATTTATTGCGCGCGCTGGTGCAGGTATGGAAAATATTGATGTGCAGTTTGCAGAAGCGAGCGGGATCAAATGTTTACATGCACCTGAAGGTAACCGTGATGCCGTTGGCGAACATGCACTGGGTATGTTGTTGGCACTACTGAATAGTATTTGCCGAGCTAATAGCGAAGTAAGGCAGGGCCATTGGATACGAGAGGGTAACCGCGGAACAGAATTGCAAGGTAAAACTGTTGGTATAATTGGATATGGAAATATGGGCAGTGCATTTGCACAGCGACTGAAAGGATTTGGAGTTACTGTACTCGCTTACGATAAATACAAAAAGAATTTTTCGGATGAATTTGCGAAGGAAACCACCTTGCAAGAGCTTTTTGAAAATGCTGATGTACTTAGCCTTCACATTCCGCTTACGGACGAAACACGGTTTATGGTTGATGGTGCCTTCCTTGAAAAATTTCGCAAGAACATTTATTTAATAAATACTGCCCGCGGGAAGGTTTTGAAAACCGATGGCCTTGTAGAGTGTATGAAAAAAGGCAAAGTACTCGGTGCTTGTATAGATGTATTGGAATATGAATCACTCTCCTTCGAAGGGCTTGATCAGAATAAATTGCCTGAAGCATTTCAATATTTATTGAAGAGCGACCGCGTGATACTCACACCACATATTGCAGGCTGGACACACGAATCGAATGAAAAGATATCGGCAGTGCTGGCGCAAAAAATCCTTACTGTGTTGAATCTTACTAAATAAAAAAACCTGACAGTATTGTCAGGTTTTTTTATTTGAAGAATATTCTCTTTTTACTGAATAACGACTTTATTGTATAGGGTTTGAGTATCAGAATTGAGCTTGATGAAGTAGACGCCCTTGGCAAGAGAAGATAGATCGAGCTGCTT
>Ga0210396_10000121_pt1 | contig 135382 bp, 110 predicted proteins | sample IncBWH17OmetaG_FD_155466 | JGI IMG/M metagenome (GOLD analysis project Ga0210396, IMG submission 155466) | Forest soil microbial communities from Barre Woods Harvard Forest LTER site, Petersham, Massachusetts, United States - Inc-BW-H-17-O ...
ACAGCCTGGAATCTGGAATCGCCGGGTTTTGCAACTCACACATCTATCGGTGGAGGAAGGGGTGGCTATTCATTTGCATCTTCTTCCCAAAATCCGACTACAACCGCTCCGGGTAATACAGCGTGGGGAGGAGACAACCGTAAGGTGGTAGGTGGACTTGGGGGACGACCGCTGGATTACAGCACAGGTCGTCTGTTTTTTGGAGGTGGAGGCGGAGCGGGTGATCAGGATAACCATTTTGGAGGTACAGGTGGGGCAGGCGGTGGAATTATTTATCTCATGAGCTACGGAGCGGTGAGCGGCACCGGTCTTGTAAATGCCAATGGGAATAATGGTGGTAATACGCCCACGAATTCTATTTTTAATAGTGCATCGGACGGTGCCGGTGGCGCCGGAGCAGGTGGTGTTGTAGTTGTAAACTCAGCTGCTGCTATTACAGGAACATTTACAGCCACTGCCAATGGTGGTGCAGGCGGAAATCAGGTGGTGATTAACTCTACCACGGAGTGCGAAGGACCGGGTGGTGGTGGTGGTGGTGGTTATATTGCTTTTTCAAGCGGAGCCATTACACAATCCGCTGCAGGTGGAGCAGGAGGCTCTACCAACAATGCCAATATGAATGTAGCGGCCAGAAATTTTAAATGGAACGGAGCTACCAAAGCGGCTGCGGGGATGACAGGACAAAGCATTACCAATTTTACCATTGCTACCAAGACAGATACTATTTGTTCCGGTAATACTGCCGTACTCACCGCCAATCTGAATGGCACAGTTCCCGCAGGTACTACGGTGATGTGGTATACTTCGGCAACAGGAGGTGTGGCAGTAGGCAGCGGAAGTCCATGGACCACTCCGGTGCTTAGTTCCAATACTGTTTATTATGCAGGAACCTGCCCCGGAACCTATCGTGTGGCTGATAGTGTTAAAGTTATGTCGGCTCCGGCTGCGAGTGCAGGAAGTAATGTGACGATATGCAACGGAGGTTCCACCACACTTACAGCCACCGGAGGAGGCACTTATACCTGGTCACCATCTACCGGATTAAGCAGTACTAATACCGCAAGTACAACAGCCAATCCCACCACCACTACCACCTATACGGTAGCGGTTAGTTTAGGAGCCGGCTGTACAAGTACTGCCACTGTAACTGTTACCGTTGGCTCTTCTTTTGTTGCTACTGCAACTGCAGCACCGGTCACCATTTGTAATGGAAAAAGTTCGGCGCTCACTGCATCCGGAGCTCTTACTTATTCGTGGACCCCAGGCACCGGACTCAGCAGTACTACCATTGCCAATCCGGTTGCAACACCTACCGTAACCACCACCTATACCGTTACTGCCAAAGATGCGGGAGGATGTACTGCTACTGCTACGGCAACCGTGAATGTAAACCAGCGTCCTGCTGCCAATGCAGGACCCAATACATCTGTTTGTAATGGATCGGGCACGGCTTTCAGCGCCAGCGGAGGAGGCACCTATTCCTGGTCCCCATCCACAGGACTCAGCAATACTACAATTTCAAATCCTACTGTCAATACAACATCAAGTAATGTATATACCGTAACAGTAGTGGATGGTAATGGCTGCCGTGACTCGGCAACCGTAAACCTGACAGTGAATCCGAAACCCAATGTAAATGCAGGTAATGCCGTAGCTATTTGCACCGGTGGCAACACGACTCTTACTGCAACAGGCGCCAGTACCTATGACTGGGCACCACCTACAGGACTTAGCAGTACTACAGTACCCAATCCTACCGCGTCACCCGTTACCACTACCACTTATACGGTGATGGGTACAGATGTAAACGGATGTGTGAATCAGGATACGGTAACAGTAAGTGTAGGAGGAACAATGACGCTTAGCATTTCGGGTAATAATACCATTTGTCAGGGAAGCAGTACCACGTTGACAGCTGCGGGTGCCGTAAGCTATACCTGGTCGCCCAGTACGGGAATCAGCGCTGTGAATATTGCCAACCCCAATTTCAATCCGGCTAACACAACCACTTATACCGTTACCGGTTCCAGTGCAAGCGGTTGCCGAGGTCAGGACACGATAACTGTTAGTGTAAATCCAAGTCCTATTGCCAATGCCGGAACCAACGCAGCTTATTGCAGCGGAGGATCGGTGGTGTTGAATGGTACCGGAGGAGGCACCTATTCCTGGAGTCCATCAACAGGATTGAGCAGTACTGTAGTTAATAATCCTACAGCCAATCCGGTTAATACCACTACGTATACGCTCACTGTTACCGGAGCTAACAGTTGTACCAATACGGCAACCGTGCTTGTTACCGTTAATCCTTTGCCAGTGATATCCGTAACCGGAACACTGGCTGTTTGTTCCGGAACTGGCACAACACTTACTGCCACGGGTGCATCTACCTATAGCTGGTCACCGGTTACCGGGCTCAGCAGTTCTACTGTTTCCAATCCGCTCGTCACTCCATCGGCTACCACTACGTATACGATTACCGGAACGGATGCAAACAATTGTACGAATACTACTACCACCACTGTTACTTATCATTCCAATCCCGGTGTCAATGTAACCGCTAATAAAACAAGTTCCTGCACTCCCTTTTGCGTGACATTGAATGGAACGGATTCAAGCGGATCATGCAGTTCGGTAGTTTATAACTATGGGGATGGTAACAGTGGTTCATCGCCCAACCATTGTTATACAACAGCCGGTACTTATTCGGTGAGTTTTACCTGTACAGATGCGAATGGATGTTCAGGCTCCATTAATAAACCGTCCTTTATTCAGGCCTTACCGAGTCCGACGGCCGCATTTTCGGTAAATCCTGGCTTACTAATAACCTATACCGGAAGCAAACCTGATAGTGTCTGTTTTTCCAATACCAGCTCATCTGCCGTTAGCTGGGAATGGAGTTTCGGAAACGGATCTTCTTCTAACCTGCAAAACCCGGGTTGCATAACCTATGCCGATAGCGGAACTTATTGTGTGAATCTGAAGGTGCAAAGCAATGCTGGTTGCAGGGATTCGACTGTTAATTGTGTTCACCTCGAAAAACTGGCCGAAGTAAGTTATACTATTCCGAATGTATTCAGCCCGAACGGGGATGGAGTAAATGATTTTTTCTTTGTGAAAAATTCAGGGCTGAAAAGTCTTGATTGTCATATTTATGACCGATGGGGAGTTCAGCTCTTCTCTTTTAATTCCTTAACGGGAACCTGGGATGGAAAGACAAGTTCGGGTCAGATGGCCAGCGACGGAGTCTATTATTATGTCATCGCTATACAGACACAAACCGGGGATAGCAAAGAAGAAAAAGGATTTATTCAGCTGATACGGGGAGATTGAGGATATGAATTATTGAAAACGAAGAAAGCAGCCGATAAGCTGCTTTCTTCGTTTAAGAAACTTTCTGAATGTTTTCATTGACTTCATCAAGCTACCTCACCAACATGAGTTTTTGATGGAACAAGGTATTACCGCGATACAGCGAGAGGTAATAAACACCATTGGCTTCCGATGAAAGATCAATGACCATCGTATTTTCCAGTCCTTCCTGTTTACGAATCAACTGCCCCAGTGAGTTAACTATCTCATAGAAGGCGGTTTGGTAATGATCAGATTCTAACTGAAGAGTATAGATACCATTGGAAGAAGGGTTAGGGTAGATATGAACGCTATTATCCTGTGTAAGAACAGTAATTCCAGTGGGCCAGGAGGTTGCATAAGCGGTGTCTACACATCCGAAATTGTTTTGTACAATAAGCATAGAGGTGGTATTGCTGCCTGTAAACGTATGGGTGGCAGGGTTGACAGTGGCTGATCCTCCTCCTCCGAACTGCCAGCTGTAACTGGTAACTGTTCCTGCCGTGGTACTTGTAAACAAATAGGTGGAGCCGCTTATCTGGGTGGAAGTATAGGTTGCATGAGGGGAAGGATTGACATGTATCACCTGTGTTTTAGACCCTGATCCGCTTCCTGTATGAGCCGTAAGCGTAATGGTATAGGTACCGGCAGCGGTGTATTGATGAGAAGCGCTCCATGGCCATGGTCCTCCATTGGATGTAGTATCGCTTGTTCCTGAAGCAGGATCGCCGAAATTCCAGAATCCTGAAATACTTCCCGGTGTCGTATTTAAAAAATAAACAGGGTAGTTCATAATATTCGGTTCCTCTTGTGAGGAAGTGCAGGTAATGGTGTCGGATGTATTAAAAGAAACTGAGATCTGTGCCCTGGCTTTTCCGGACGAAAAGAGGAGAAATAAAAGCAGAGGCAGGAAGTTTTTTATTAATAGTAGTCGATAATGAGTTTTCATACGGGTATGTGTTTAGTTCAACTACATACACGTATAATAAACACAAGAGGTTGGGTATGGCTTATGGATGGGCTATTGCAAATACCACATCGGCATCTGTCATTGGTATGCTGGAGGAGCCATTGGACAAAATACAGGATATTTTGGCATGAATTTTTTGTGTTGCCTGCCCGTTTTCGTTGACCTGGTAATTGTCAACTGAGAGAATCTGAAAAGAGCTTGCAGAAGGTTGGGTCATATAGGATGTAGAATAATATATGCCATTAGTGTCTGTCCATTCTACGATTACCGTTCCCAGGTTATTCAGATTAGCCACCGGTGAAGAAGATATGGTATAATTGATGGCACTATGCCGTGTAGGGACGCAGGCAATATTATAGTTGAATATGGACGAATATCCTGTTGCATCGGTTTCCGTTGCGGTTATTTTATAAACGCCAGTGGCCGGGTATGAATGCCCTGTAGGAGGTCCCGCATAGGTTGTCCCATCCCCATAATTCCACAAATAGTTGATAGGGTGGACACCCTGACTCATATCAGTAATAACGCAAGTATCGCCTGTCGTTACAGCTTTGAACCGGGCCACAAAAGCATTGCCGCATGGTCCTATTGGCCAGTTGTTGGTAATGGTGCACACAGAACCGGTGGTATCGGTTATATTAAGCGTTACCGGATATATTCCGGGTTGTGCAAAGGTATGATTGGGGTTATGAAGGGTAGAGGTGACTCCGTCTCCAAACGACCAATGGTAATTTAAAGCAACGCCATTGATTATGGTATCGCTGAACTGTACGGAATTGGCTACAGCTCCTCCATTACCTCCCGCTGCATAGGGATAAAAACCGTTATAAAGTGCGGTATCTGCTACTGCAAAATTGCGCTGGACAGCATTACGTATTGTGATTCGTATAGATCCGGGACAATTGCCAATTGAACAACTTCTGTTTTTAAGATATCCGGTATAGCTGGTAACGGAGGGACTATCCAGCACAAAAGAACTGAACATATAATAATTATTTATCCCGGCCTGAATGGATTGATGCTGTCCCTGTACGGTGCCGTTGAAATAAAATACTGGAACTGTGGTTAATACCGGTGCAACAGGAAGATCTTTGCGGCAAGCGGAGAGCAGCAGCAGGCAGCTCCAGTAGAACAATTTGTTTATCTTCATGATCAGTGCTTAAAAAGTTGATACCGCAAAAGAACCTGCAGGCTGTTGTTTTTGAAAGCAGGCACATTGGGGAAATAGCTTTGGTTTATTAAATTCATCAAACCATAATTGAAGTAGGCCCCGCAGCTGAATCGTTTCCAGAAATCCCATTCCACACCGGCCATCAGCCCTATGTCATACAGTTGATAGCCTTCTGTATAACCATGATCTTTATGAACGTTTGTACTTAATGTGGTAGTATAGCTGGATTGAACGGTTGAAATATTATCGGTAGAGGTGAGGAGATAATACATGTTTGCACCCAGAACCAGATGTATCTGTTTGAAGGCTTGGTAGCGGGCAAATACTGGTAATACCAGGTAATGCAATTTCTCGGCAGTAATCTGTGTGCTGATGGATTTTACACCAAAGCTGAATGTATCGGAAGTGATTACCTGAAGACTTCGGGTGGAGCCGTGTATAGCGGTGTATTGAAGCCCTATGCCTGCTTCCCATTTTGGAGCTACGGAGCGGGTGAGAAAGATACCGCCCAATGGCTGGATATTAGAGCTCAGCAGGTAGTTCATTCCTGCTCCCAGATAAAAATTCCATGCCGGACCACCCTGCTCTTCAGCAGGAGGAACAACTTGCTTTGTGGCTATGCTATCCACTGTTTTTTGGGATGAATCCTGCGTTGCTACTGGAGATGGTTTAATGGAATCAGCAGTGGGAAGCGTTTGTTTGTTTGCATCAGCCGGAGAAAGAGCTCTGGTGGCAGAATCTGAACCCAGAGGGGGTGAATCCTTTTGTTGTACGGAAGAAACATTCTTATCAGAAACTGAATTGACATTGCTCTCAGCGGGCTTAGGAATAGTGCTGGCCGGAGGAATAGGGGAGTGAGCATTTGTGCTATTATTATTATCTGCCGAAGACCCGGATAATGAACGATTCCCGGATGATGTCATAGCAGGTGAGATACCAGTAGGGTTATGGTGTTTGTTGACGGCCGGGGAGGAAGTAGTACCCTTGTCGGATGCGTTCACAGAAAAATCTTTTTTTGGAACGGATTCTTTGACCGGAACAGCCGATACCGCTGGGGTCGTAGATCCTTTGGCAGGATGAGTAGCAGAGACTGGAGATGAAGGAGGAGATATAGAGGAGGATAGAGCATTTGATTGCTGAGTATTGGAAATAGATGGCTTTGGAGTACGGGCAGGGGGGGTGTTAATGGGAGGTGTTGTTGTGATGGAAAGGACGGTCGATTTGTTCGTGCCGGAAAAGAGCCATAGCCCTGAAGCAATAGCCAGAGCAAGACCCAGAGATCCCAGGGAAATAAAAAAGAACCAGCGACGTTTCTTTCGCTGCTCATCGGCTTCGATGAGTTTCAGCGCCTGATCCCATTTCGCTTCCTCAAAATCCACACGGTGGCTTTGAAGCTTACGGGCAAGGAGATCATCCATTTTTTCCGACTCATTCATGAGGCTACAACTCTTAAAGGTTTACTGATATCCTTAAGTCTTTCCCGTAGTTTATTCCGGGCAAAATTCACATGCCATTTAGATGTTCCTTCACTCATCGTAAGCATGGAGGCTATTTCCTTATGGGTAAATCCATCAACTGCAAACAGGTTAAAAACGCGTCCGCTCACAGGAGGCAGCTCCCGTATAAGCTGAAGAATGTATTCAGGATCGGTTTTACGTATATAGTCGTTGATCAGCTCATCATCATATTCAACCGGATTTTCCGAAAAATCAGTGATTCGTACCTGTTCTTTTTCTTTTTTATTTTTCCGGTATTCATCAATAATGGTATTGATCATAATGCGTTTCATCCACAAAGGGAAGGGTACTTCCACCCTTCTTTTCTCCAGATTATTCAGAATTTTAAGGAAACCTAAGTTTAGTAATGCATCGGCATCATCCCTGTTGGGGGTATACCGCATACAGATGGATACCAAAAAGCCATAGCTTGCCTTATAAAGCTTGTATTGAGCCCTACGATCCTTACGGATGCAATCTTTTAAGAGAGCTTCATCAATTTCATTCATTCCAGGCGAAGCCGCAATGGCGGGTATAAAAGAGAACACGAAGAAAAGGAAGAAGAGGTTGGGTAGGGGAGTAAATTATTTGTTTTTTTCAATTCGTCCTCCTTTATAGTAGTACTTCGTATAATAGGCTTCCTTTAAATCATCAATCATTACGCCTTTCTTCGTGGTTGCATGTACGAATTTACCATTTGTAAGGTATACCCCAACATGAGACACGTTTTCCGATTCGATCCTGAAAAATACCAGGTCCCCTTCTTTCAGCTGATCGGAACCAACAGGGTCACATTGGGTGAAAAGATCTCGGGATGAGCCTTTTAACTCTGTATTATAGACGTTTTTGTAAAGTGTTTCTGTAAATGCGGAGCAATCGATCCCTAGTTTGGTTTTACCTCCATACAGATAAGGGGTTCCGATCCAGTCATCAATAAAGGAATAAAGCGTGATATTGTTTATCAGAAGGACATCGGTGCCGAGTGCACTGGCATATTTTTGTTGCAGCAGGATTGTTTTGTCCTGGGCGGGACTGATTTCTGTGTGGTTGGTTTTAGTCCGGCCTGTACAGGAAGCAAACAGGATAAGAATAGAAAGGCCGAAAGAAGTAAAAATGATGCGAAATGGCCGCGTGGTATACATGGTATATCCTCTTATACAAACCTAAAGTTAGGGAGGAAGTAAGCTATGAAAGGCTTGATGGGCCGATACATTTCAAAAAGGGAATGTTTATAACCTTTTGGGGCATAAAAAAAGCTTCAGGGTAGCGCCTGAAGCTTTATGATTAACATGGCAAAAAAAGTAGAATGAAAAAGCCCTTTTTCTTTATACTTATTTTGTTTCACAAATATGCTCAAAGAGCAAATCCGTGTGGTTACAGCAATGTTTTATTAATATTAAATCGAAGAACGAATATTATCTTTTGCGCTCTACAAGCATGGTAATCAGTCCGGTAACTGTTAATGTAACCCCTGTTACAATACATGCAAAACGGGCTGTTTGTTCATAAAAAGGAACTGTATTGGGGGTTCCGTTTGAAATATTGCCATTGGTATAGGTTACTTCACTGCCGGTTGTAACTCCAACAACGGTGAATAAAACCCCTCCTGCAAAGATGACCCCTCCGTATTTGGCCCTTCCTCCACCTGAGTTAAAATGGTGCTGAGCATGCATGTTCATATTCAATGCACATACAAGTAGCCCGAGTAACACTAACTTTTTCATCGCCATTGGTTTGGTTACTTATAGTTCCATGACATTTAACGGTTCCCCGAAAAAAGAACAGATTGTCAGAATCAAATGCATATTAACAGAGTCGGAATAATTACATGAAGGTAAAAATTTCCCATGAAACTTGTATACTATCCGGTCTATTATCTTTTGCAAATCAACTGTGTTTTAGGTAATTGCCTTTATTCAGTGTGCTAATATATCCTTCTTTTTCCGAATTCAAACTGCTAATCTCCTCATTTTTTAACAAGGGATAGTTCATTACCTGTGTTATTAGAAAGTGTTTAGCGCCTCCGAACAGATAAAGAATAAAGCCCGAGCCTTTATGGAAAGGGCTAATTAGTGAGTATGGGGAGCGGTTTTTTTTTGAATTAAGCAGATTTTTCTACCTTTGAAAGTTGTTAATCATCATTGCAAAAAAAATCACCTCTTTATAATTAACGAAGTAATTCTGAGGGTTTTAGCGCATTTCGGGTATTGATTAAATGAAAAAAACGGCATTCATTATTATGGCCTACTTATTTCTCACTGCTTTTCAGCAGCGGGAAGATGCTGCGGCTATGAATGCGAAGTACAAAACAATTTACCTCTACAGTTTTACAAAATATATTGAATGGCCACCTGATTATAAGGATGGTAATTTTGTTATTGGTGTATGCGGTACACAAACATCACTCCTGGCCGAATTAAACAGGATGGCTTCCACTAAAACCGCCGGCTCTCAAAAAATTGAAATCAGATCGATTACGAATATAGAGGCGGCAGGCAAGTGTCATATCTTGTTTCTGCCTACAGAGAATATGATTCAGTTTGGTGATGTAGCCTCCAAACTGAAAGGCCATGGAACATTACTGGTGACAGAAAAAGAAGGGATGCTTAAAAAAGGATCTGCTGTAAATTTTATAGTGGTAGACAGCAAAATAAAATTCCAGCTTAGTAAACTGAATGCGGAAAAACAAAAGCTTAAAATAAGTCACGAACTCGAAGCACTGGCAGTAGGTAATAATGATTAAACGGCTGACATATCTTTTGGTTGGTTTCTTCCTTTTGACAGGAGGGGCGAAACTGTATGCTCAGAATGCAGACTTTATTGCGGCTCACAACTTTGCGAATCAGAATAAGGTGGACAGCGCTAAAGCGCGTATTGATAAAGCCATGTCCGATCCGAAAGTCCAGAAAGATGCACAAGCGTGGTATGTAAGAGGATTTATCTATAAAATGTATTACAAAGCCAAGGAATCTGAAAACAGATCATCGCCGGCAAGAATAGAGGCTGTACGTGCGTTCCGGAAATCGATACAGCTTGATACATCCAAACAATTGCTGAATGATGATAAGGAAAATCTCAAGTATCTGGCGGTTCGCTATCATAATGATGCAGCTAAAGCACTGGATACATCCAATTATGAAACCCCGATCTATAATTTCCAGCAGTATAAAGATATTATGAATGAAATAGAGCCTTCTATGAGTACAAAAGGCAAGGAAATAGAATTTACCATGGCATTGGCTACTGTTTATACCAATCTGTATCTGGCCAGTCCAAGAGTAAGAAATAAATATCTGGATATGGCCAAAGGTGCTTATAACAGGGTCCTTACGGTGGATCCTGATAATGTCAGTGCCAATTACAACATGGGTATCCTGTATTACAATCAGGCTGTTTATCTGATTAAGGTTACTGATTTTGATATAGACCTTACCACGATGGATGGACTTCAGGAAAATCAGATTAAGTTATTCAAACAGTCTCTTCCGCTTATAGAGAAGGCATATCAGCTGGATCCTCAGAAAGAGGAGGCCGTGCAAGCTCTTTCCGGAATTTATTTCGGATTGAATGATTATCAGAAATCCCAGCTTTTTATGGAAAAGCTGGAGCAGATGAAGAAGCAGAAGAAAGATAAGTAACCCTTTTAACGGTACCATCTCACGCCAGTATGAAGTTCAGATTCTCAATAGGACGTAAGATCGGTTTGGGTTTCGCAGTGCTTATTGTACTTACCCTGATAGGTTTCGGGGCTACTCTCCTTACACTTAAGAAAAGCAGTCAGATTAACAGGGAAATCAACCAGATGTATACCCCGTCTGTGAGCGCCCTGCAATCATTGAACAACCTTGTCGTTAGTTCAAAAATGCTCATTGAAAACTGGCTGCATACACCCAAAGATGGTGAAGATAAAGGCAAACTGAAAAAATTGCTTCAGCGTGAATATCCCGAGCTGAAAGAAAATATCCTGAGTCTGGCTTATAACCGTCGTAAAGAAACCAATCTTCCTGAATGGGGAGATGAGGAGAAGGCAGAGATCATGACCATATTCAGCCTGACCGACAAACTCTGGGATGCTCACCGGGAAGTAATGACTCAGTTAAATTCTTTTGACAGCTACCAGGATGCTATGGTGGTGCTGACAAATAAGAATGAGGTGGAAGATGTGGATGGAAGCATCAATGTAAAGACACGTATTATTCTTAGCCGTCTGGATTCACTGATAGCACATCAACAGCAAACGGAGAATGATAAGAGTGAAGAAATGAGAAGCTCATTTCAGAACCTGCAAAGTGTGGTAATGGCACTGGGTATTGCACTTCCTTTGGGAGGTATTCTGATTGCACTTTTTACGGTACAAACCATTGTAGCACCCATCCGGGATATCCGGAAAATTATTCTGGATATGGGGATTGGGGTTATGCCACGTGATAAGATTAGGAACAGAAATGATGAAATTGGGGAGATGGCGGTGGCACTGAACGGTCTTATCGACGGGTTGAAATCGACGATAGAGTTTGCCGATGAGGTAGGTGCCGGAAATTTCGATTCGTATTATAAACCGCTGAGCACGGAGGATGCCCTGGGTCATGCTTTGCTGAAGATGCGTACGGATTTGGCCGAAAATGAACGAATACTGGAAGCCAAAGTAATTGAACGAACGGAAGAGGTAGTGCGGCAGAAAGAGGAAATACAAACACAAAGCGGTAAGCTGGAAATACTCTATAAGCATGTAACAGACAGTATCCGCTATGCCAAAAGGCTTCAGGATGCTATCCTCCCGCCTAATGCGCTGGTGAAGCAAATACTGCCGGAATCATTTATTCTTTTTAAACCAAAGGATATTGTAAGCGGAGATTTTTACTGGCTCAATCAAAAGGGCGACCGTATATTGGTAGCTGCTGTCGATTGTACGGGGCATGGGGTGCCGGGAGCATTTATGTCTATCGTTGGTAATAACATGCTCAATCAGGTAGTAAAAGATTTTGATATCAAGGATGCGGGCGATGTACTGAATAAGCTGAATACATTGGCTGCCGCTACCATAAGCCAAAAATCGGAAGATGGGGCGGTGAGGGATGGGATGGATCTTAGTCTGTGCATTATTGATAGGGCAAAGATGACCATGGATTTTGCCGGTGCCAATAATCCGCTTTATTATTTTCATAACGGAGAATACAGAGAAGTGAAACCGGATAAGATACCTATCGGATACTATTCTGAGGAAGCAAAAACATTTTCCAATAATCACCTTAAGTTTGAAAAAGGGGATACCTGCTATATTTTTTCCGATGGTTTTGCTGATCAGTTTGGCGGGCCCAAAGGCAAAAAATTTATGGTTAATCAATTCCGGAATCTGTTGATTCGTATCCACAAATTACCCATGGATGAACAAAAGGCGATTCTTCATCAGACTATTGAAATGTGGAGAGGGGGACTTGAGCAGGTCGATGATATTCTTGTGATCGGGTTCCGTTTTTAAGCATTCGTCTTACCACCCTCCCTAATACCCTCTGAATCATTATTTTTTTACTAAATTGGTTCTTGTTTTAAGTTGTATTCGTCTCAATTTCAATTCGTTTATTGGATGACCAGTCGGTTCAATCACTCTCCCCGGTGAATGAATTCAGTTGATATATTAATTAACACAATTTAAATCGAATGAGGCTCTATTCCTTTCGTATCCTTTTCCTGCTTTTTTCTGTTTTCCCTTTTTGCACTATAGGTGCACAGAGTGCACCTCCCCAGGGGTTTAACTATCAAGCGGTGGCACGTGATGCCTCCGGTGTTGAAATGGCCAATCATACCTTTAATGCAGTTAAGGTTGATATCCTGGACGGGACAAGCACTGTTGTTTATTCGGAAACGTTTACGAGTGTAACAACAAATGCTTTTGGTTTGATGAACTTTGTCATCGGCCCTGGGACGCCCATTACTACCGGAATTTTTTCTGCGATAAACTGGGGTTCATCTGTTCATTCGCTGCGGGTTTCTGTTGATGATGGAGCCGGATTTGTTGTAATGGGCACACCTCAGCTTTGGTCTGTTCCTTATGCTTTATATGCTACCAATAGTCCTGTGGGCCCTGCCGGTCCTACTGGCCCTGCCGGAGCAGGTGGAACAACAGGTGCCACAGGCCCTACTGGTGTCGGTCTTCCAGGTGCAACCGGCCCGCGCGGAGCAACAGGAACAACCGGACCAACGGGTCTTACAGGTTCAACCGGAGCTACCGGTGCTACAGGAGCTACGGGAACTGTTTCCAATGCATGGGCATTGGTTGGTAATGCAGGAACTAACCACAATGTGAATTTTATAGGCACAAGCGATAATCAGCCGGCGATATTCAAAGCAAACGGGAATGAAGGATTGAGAATAGACTCGACAGGAAATGTAGGTATAGGGCATAAAACATTTTCAGCCAGGTTGTCTTTATTCGGAAACGCTTCCTATACCAAACCGTTGCTGGGTATCTATGATAGTGTGGGGAGGAATGCTACATTGTTGCAGATGATTGCGAGCGGGGGAGGAAATGGTATTGATATTTCACAAAATAAAGGAGGCCTTGGATTAAATCTGTTGAGCAGCACTACCAATTCTTCCGCAGCACATATTGAATTGACAAGCGCTTCAAACCCGGATAATGCTATAGAAGGTGTTACCAGTGGAGGAGGAAATGCAGTCATGGCAACCACTACCGGCACAGGTAGTGCAGGGGTGTTTCAAATTAATAGTCCTACGAGCCCGGCACCTGCGCTTACTGCCGGAACAAACGGTACTGGGCATGCAGCTGATTTTACAGGTACGGTAAATATTATCGGCTCAACAAATAAGTTAAACAGATCCCAAACCGGAGGGGCCAATGTGGTGCCTATTGCTTACGGAAATGTGACATCAGCCGGAGTGGTAAATCCAGGTAGTTCCCCCAATTTTACGGTTGCACATACGGGTACTGGATCTTATACAATTACCATCACAGGCGAGACATTTGCCTATGATAAATATACGACCATTGCCACATTAAATGTAACAGGTTTGTTTGGTTTTGTTACTGTTAATGCATCAGGCTCCAATTTGCTTATTCAGACAGCCAGCATCGCGGGACTTGCCGCAGATGAGCCTTTCACATTCCTTGTTTTTAAACCATAAGTACTGATTTTGAAGTCAGAGAAAATGCACTTTTGCTTCGTTTTGCTCACATGAAAAAAGGAATAAGGAAACATCTGGCTTTTACAGCAACGTTTATGCTGGTGCTCCTGTGTTTTTATTCCGGAGCTCAGATCAGTTCTCTTGCACCGGTGTTGGTAGGATCTGCCGGGGGCTATGTCACCTCACCAACCATGAGTTTGTCTTATTCGATTGGAGAACCTGTTATTACGACAGCAAGCACATCCACGCTTATTCTTACACAAGGTTTTCAGCAGCCGTCTTCCGACTCTGTCCTGGGTTTGCAATTCAGACTCTCTAAAACAGATCTTACCTGCAGCGGATCAAATGATGGTACAGCTCTGGCCACTGTAACAACCGGAAGACTTCCCATTACTTTTTTGTGGAACACAACGCCTCCTCAAACCAGTCAGATAGCCAAAGGACTTAGCCCCGGAATTTATGTGTGTAAAGTAACAGATGGATCCGGTTTGACCATGTTGGATTCGGTAACCATTCTGAATAGTAATGCCATTTGCGGTATACATGTCTATTCGGGTTTTACACCAAACGGAGACAATAAAAATGATACCTGGATTATTGATTATATTGATTTATATCAGCCCAACACTGTTACCGTATATAACCGATGGGGTGATAAGGTTTGGACAACAACTAATTACAATAATCTAAGCAATGTGTGGAAAGGCACAGACTATCAGGCGAAAAATGTACCTGATGGCACGTATTATTATGTGATAGAAGTAGGCTCTCAGGTTCAAAAAGGTTGGGTAGAGGTGAACAGATAAAAAAATAGCAACAGGATCCGGAATAAGATGAAGAAAATCAAAGTGCTGTGCATCGTTTTGTTCCTGGCAACGATTGCTGCTGCGCAACAGGATCCTCTGTACAGTATGTATATGTTCAATCAGCTGGGTATTAACCCTGCCTACGCCGGAACCCGCGACGCCCTCAGCGCCAATCTGTTTTACCGCAATCAATGGACCGGCTTTGAAGGTGCACCGGTAACAGAAGTTTTTAACGTGCATGCTCCCTTAAGGAATGAGCATGTAGGGGTAGGTTTACAGATAGCCGAAGATCAGTTGGGGCCCACCAAAACAACTTCGGTTATGGCTACTTATTCCTACAAGCTAAAACTGAAGAGAGGGAAGCTCAGTTTCGGATTATCGGGCGGCTTAATGGATCAGGTGATTAATTACAGTCTGATAGATTATCAGGACAAATCAGACGCTTTTGCCAATATGGGAACAGTGGGGAAGATGATGCCAAGTTTTGATTTTGGTATTTATTATTATACCAAAAGTTTCTACATAGGTTATTCAGCAACACATATCAATAGCCCCCAGTACGCTATTTCAACTACTGACACTGCCGGAAAAGCAGTAAGAGCCCTGATCATGTCTCATCATTTTTTTACGATAGGAAAAGCCTGGGTAATTAATCATAATCTTGTTTTCAGGCCTTCGTTACTTTTTAAAGTGGTTGCAGGAGCGCCGGGCAGTCTGGATCTGGACGCCAGCTTCCTGATTAAAAAGACACTCTGGCTGGGGCTTACGGTGCGTAGCTCGGGTTCATTGGCTGTAATTGCGCAATATACCATTCATGATAAAATACGGATTGGTTATGCATATGATATTAATTATGCCGGTATAGGGCTTTATGCCCGCTCTTCCAATGAATTGTTTCTGGGTTATGATCTGAATGTTTTTAAAGCGAAAACACTTTCAACAAGATATTTTTAATTGATTTACCGCCATTTTCGGTGTCATTTTATGAATCGTTTTATAAAGGCCCTTATATACTTTTCTTTATTTCTTTTCTCTTTCTCTTCTTCCGGACAGATTAAAAGAGCGGATGAGTATTTCAATAATCTGGAGTATTTTAAAGCCGTACCTTTTTATGAAAAAGCGTTGAGAAAAAAACTGGAATCTGCTCCTGCTGCTCATCTGGCCTATTGTTATAAGATACTTAAAAACTATGAGCTGGCAGAAATCTGGTATGCCAAGGCTGTCAGCTTTCAGGATACAGATCCCATAAACTATTTTTATTACGGGCAGGTTCTGAAAAACAATAATAAGCCGGATGAAGCCAAGGTGCAGTTCGAAACCTATGTTAAAAAGGTTCCGGAGGATAAGGTTGCTACCACACAGATCAATTCTTGCAAGGAATGGAAGAACTGGCTTCAGCAAACTCCAAAGTATTCAATCAAAAATGAAACACAGCTCAATTCTCCCGAAGCTGATTTTTCTCCCTGCTATTTTAGTAAGGGCATTGCATTTGTTTCGGACCGGGGAACCGTGGATTTACTGGGATCTGATTACAATCAGTCTACCAATACGGACTTTTTATCAGTTTATTATGCTGCTTTTAAAAATAACAAAGGTGATTCCACTTCTTTTAAGCAGATTCAGAAAATGCCTCGAAATCTGAATAACAACACACATAATGGCCCTATTTCTGTTAGCGGGGATCAGAAACTGATGGCTTTTAACAGGGTTGATAAAAAGAAACATGTTGCCAGCAAACATTTTACGAATCACCCCAAGATTTATTTTGCCACCCTCAGCGGTGAAACGATGGGGCATACAGAGGACTTTCCATTCAATAGTGATGATTACTCGGTTGCTCATCCTGCCTTGTCTCCCGATGGGATTACGGTTTACTTTACTTCCGATATGCCCGGAGGTTTTGGTGGAAAAGATCTTTATGTAAGCCGTAAAACCGGAGACTCCTGGTCCAAACCTGAAAACCTGGGGCCGGAAATCAATACGTCGGGGGATGAAGAGTTCCCTTATATACGTAAGGATGGCGCCCTGTTCTTTTCTTCAGATGGTCATGCAGGCTTTGGAGGTATGGATATTTTTTCTGCTGTTTTAAGGAATGGGAAATGGATGGATATTACCAATCAGGGTGCCCCTCTTAATGGTCCTACGGATGATTTTGGTATTGTTTTCGATGATAATATTAGCCGGGGCTATTTCACCTCCGACCGGCCGGGTGGAAAAGGGAATGATGATATTTATAGTTTTCAGGTAACAAATAAGTTCCTGCGTATTGCCGGTAAGATTATGTTCAGCAAGGATAATTCGGATCCGGCCCAGTTCGCCACCGTAAGCATTCTGACAGATGAAGGGCAAGTACTGAAAGTAATAAAGACGGACAAGAATGGTTTTTTTCAGTTTGAAAACTTGCCGACGGATCAATGGTATGCTATAAAGCTTGATGAAAACGATCCTGTACTTAAAGGCAAAACCAGAGCCTATATGACAGATGAACAGGGAAAAACAATTCGGGTAACGGTGGTGGATGTGAAAGGGAAAAGCACCAAGAAATTTATTTATACCAATCTGCCTGCCGATCCGAATGCCCCACCCGAATTATTAACGGCAGATGACATGATTAATCTGGCAGGTAATATACTTTCCGGAACCAATCCTGCTGTACCCGTGGCAAATCAGGTTGTTTTTCTGAAAAATGAAAAAGGGGAAGTCGTGCAAAAAACAGTTACGAATGCATTCGGAGCCTTTGCGTTTAAAGATTTACCTCCCGATCAGAATTACGCGATTGTGATGGATGAGAATGATTCCCCTTTGGCCACAAATACAAAAATTACGATTACCAATAAAAGCGGAAAGGAAATTGGAACAACGGTGGTTGGACCTAAAGGCTCATTCCGGTATCGGGTTATTTCAAGCGATAAAAATGTTATGTCGGCTATTACCGTTGCTGATGTTGATTTGCGTGTTGATCTGAAAGGGGCGCTGTTTGCCGGTGAAGGCAATAAAAATGCGATTGCAAATACCAATATCTCCATCGTGGATGAGAAAGGTAATGTGGTTCAGAAAACAAGAACAGATGCCAAAGGGAATTTCCAATTTACCAGTCTTCCTTCTGATCAGAATTATTCTGTCGTAGTTGGTGAAGGTAACGATCTCCACCTGGCGAATTTGGATAAGATATTTCTTACGGATGCCAACGGAAAGGTTGTTAAAGAAGTGAAGAAGAACAAAACGGGCGGTTACCATTTTGATGTATTGCCGGAGGATCAGAGTTTAATGGGCACTGTATATGTGGATGACCCCTGGCTTAAAGTATTGCAACTGAAACAGAATGCTCAGAATAATATGAACGGACAAAAAAATGGAAGTATAACCATTATCGAAAACATCTATTATGCTTTTGGAGACTGGAAGATACTACCGGATGCTGAAAATATACTGGCTAAAGTGGTACAGGTAATGAAGAATGATCCCGGACTTATGGTAGAGGTAGACTCTCACACGGATTCGCGTTCTTCTGCCGATTTTAATATGACACTTTCTAACAAACGGGCCAGGACTGCGGTAGATTACATTGTGGCACATGGTATCCAATCCAACAGGATTAGAGGGGTTGGTTTTGGAGAAACACGTTTGCTCAATAGATGTGCTGATGGAGTGGAATGCTCGGATGAAGAACATGCCATTAACCGGAGGACAGAATTTAAGATTACAAGGAATAAATAGCAGATGGAGTTATTTTTTCTTTTCTTCTTCTATATCTTTCAACACTTTATCTGCTTTCGCTTTGTAAGCTCCCTGCTTTTTACTCATTTCCTGAAGTAAAACCTTTGCATCCTCTTCCTTTTTATCCTTTATCAATGCAAGCGCTTTGTACCAGCGGGCAGCTTCGGCAAAGCTATTGTCGGAAGAGAGGAGTATCTTGTCAAAACAGGAAATAGCCTGTTTGGTGTCGGGTGTGGGGAGACTCAATTGCGAAACCCCTGCATAAAACAAAGCGCTGTTGTTTGCAGGTTCTGCGGCAATAACGGTATTTAATTTCTGAATAGCGGTGATGAAATCTTTTTGTCTGTAAGCTGCCATGGCTTCATCAAAAAGAGTATTGTTTTTGGTGGCTCCGTTCGTATTGCTGAGTGTAAGTGTAGTTGCATAGGAGCCCCCTACGTTATAAGATGGGTTGGTATTAGCCGGAGATTTCACTACCGGTGTGGTTGTTTGTTTGGCGGTAGTAGTCCATTCATAATTGCCTGAAGAGACAGGGGTTGTGGGTTGTACCGAAGTACCTGTGCCGGATACAATCTCATTTTTTTGATATGTTTTACGGGTAGAGTCTGTTGTGCCTGCGAAGGTAAAATAGCCGCTGGCCGTATCTTTTGCAGGGGCCACTTTTTTAGCGGCGTAATCTTTTTCATGTAATTCATATTCACCCGAATTATCGACCGGATATTTTTTAGCTTTTTGAGCAGGAGCAGCCGAATTAGCTGATTTGTTGGCATCCCGCTTGTCTGTCACATAATGATCTCCGTCTTCATCTTTTCCTGTCTGCCCTGAAGCAGCAGGTGCAGGTGTGGCATGGTAAGCAGATAGCGAGTCGGCACGTATAGTGTTTACATTATACATGGGTTTGGCTGTTACTTCCCGCTGTTTAGTCAGCACTTCCTTATGCTCTGCTTTTTTATCACTTACAGATTCCGATGAAGGTGCTATATCATCGGCGAGTACGCCCTGTGATTGCTTGTCACCCGATTTTTTTGTGGTCTCATTATTTTTTTCTTTCCCTTTTTCCAGGGCCCGGTATGGACCAGCGTCATCCGCTTTACCTGCAGGCGCTCCTGCAGATGGGTTTTCTTTTGAAACCATTGGAGCGGCAGGTTGGATCAAAGAAATGTCGTTGCTGCTACCTTCGCTTTTTTCGTTCGAAGTTTGCGACAACGAGCTCACCACCCTGTCTTCTTCCTTGGGAGGAGGGGGAGGAGGAGTGAATTCTGCTTTTGTTTCGGGATCCTGTGCAGGGAATGGTTCAAAATTCCTGGAGAAGGTCTGATCTTCCGATGTCTCGGCATTGCTTTCATCTACCTTTTTCTCATCAATAACCTGTTTTGATTGAGCGGTCTCCGGTAAATTATGATCGGGCAGGAAAAAACGCATAAAGACAAAGCTGCCGATCAGGAGGATCATAATAGCAGCAATGGCAAGCCGGGCATTGAAATTCAAACGAATGATACGGCCTTGTTTTCGGGATCCGGAATCGGTGTTTTCAGCCGGTAAGGTAAAGGCGCTTACCTTACTTCTATCTTTGACTAACTCCAGACCTTCCATCGCTTCAGAACAAAAAGCACAGTCAAGCAGATGTCTTTCCACGGCATGACACTGAGCAGGGGTAAGCTTCCCGTCTATATAATCAAACATAGCCTCTTTGGTAAGGCATGCTGTTTGAGGGTTAAATAATATGTTTAATGCACCATTCATGCTGGTTTCTCCATATAAATTTTCAAATTGCGTTTCCCGTTCTGGATGTAGCTTTTTACATCCTTCAGAGAATATCCTGTCATATCAACAATTTCCCTGTAACTCTTTTCTTTCAGATAAAACAAATCAACACAAACCTTCTGTTCCTCATTAAGTTGCTGAATACCAGTTTCCAGTTTGGTAAGCTCCTTCTCTTTTTCCAGTACAGGGTTATGATGCAGATCGTGCATGGATTCCATATCCGGTTTATGATCATTTTTAAAGGCTTTCTGGTTTTTTAGAAGGCTTTGGCTGCTGCGAAGATGCATCAGACAATGGTTTTTGGCAACGGAAAACAGCCAGCCTTTAAAATTTTCAACCTCATGTTTGAGCAGGTCGCTGAGTAGGCGTTCAAAAATGTGGCTTTGCAGATCTTTAGCCAGATCCTCATCTTTCATATATTTCATGCATACCCCGAAAACAAGGTGCATATACCGGCTGAAAAGTTCCCCTACGCAGATGTTTTCGCCCGACTCCTTATATTTAGCTACCAGTTCGGCATCTGAAAGGTTACGGATATGTGAGGAGAGGAGAACCACTCTGGTAAAGGTAGTAAATTAAGAAATGGAGATGTTCCATTTAAGCAATGAACGATCGTCTCCGGCCGAAACAAGACAGGATGGTGTGTCCGACCATAAAAGGGTGTTGACAGAGTTAACATGCCCACCTTGTTTTTCCTGATTAATCCGCAGTTTAAGATCAAAAGATGAAGGATCCCAGATTTTCACTGTTTTATCCCTGCTGGCTGTTGCAAACAGTTGTCCATCAGGAGAAAAACAGATGGCATAAATGGCATAATTATGAGCTGGAATAGAATGACTCAGCTCGTAGTTTTCTTCCATATTCCATATTTTCAGATATGCATCTTTACCTCCGGTAAGCAGTTTTTTTCCTCCGGGGTGAAACCGAACGGCATTGACCGAAAGATCGTGAGCCGTAAAAGAAAGGAGTTCTTTATAGTCCCTCAGATCAATCAGGTGAACTTTTCCATCCCCGGAAGCGATGGCAATGGCTTTTTGATCGGCTCTGATGTCCATTTGACGCAGTTTGGTAGCAGCCAGCTTTTTTATTCTGATCAGACTCAGATCCTGTATGGAACAGATACCAAAATTACCATCTCCTCCAACGGAATAGAAGGATTGCTGAAGCCAGCTATAACGGATATCAAAAATTTGGGCCGTATGATGTTGCAGGATTTTCACTTCCTCTTTACGTTCCATATCTATAATATGAATAGAGCCCGTTGATGTGCCTGCAAGCAAAAGATGAAGCTCGGGAATATAACACATGCTATAAACAGGAGCTGGAAACCGGGCCATAAAAGGATAATGGCTCCCATCATTCAGGTTCCAGGCTGTAATCAACTTGTCCGCTCCGCCAGACAAGATGATGCCTGGCCAGGGAGCTTTTTCAAGGGAATAAACAGCCCCCTGGTGTCCTTTTAGCACAGAAGTTCGTTGAGCAGCAATTTGCATGGCCTGAAATTACGCAAATGTGTGGGTATCCTGGTAAAACAAATGCACCTTTGTAAAATACTTATTGTCAATATCTTATATTTGTACCGAATAAGTTCATGTCGTTGAATACGGACATAATGGCAGATAAAAAGCGTGGTATACGGTTTGACAGGTATCCACGTCTGATCATGAACTGAAAAGGATCAAGCATTATAAAAAAATCAAATAAATATGAAAACCAACACGATTGTTTTAGGATCTGTTTTTCTGCTTCTGTTCATACTATTTGTGAATGGTTGCAATACAAGAAATAGCCTTGTTGAAAAGGATGTGGAAGTAACACAGGCCTGGCATCAGGTGGAAAACCAGTATCAACGGAGAATGGATCTGATTCCAAACCTGGTTGCAGTGGTTAAGAACTATGCGGATTTTGAAAAATCAACGCTCGAAGGTGTCATTGCAGCCCGTGCTAAGGCCACACAGATAACAATAGATCCGAGCAAACTGGATGAAGCATCCATACAAAAATTCCAGCAAGCTCAGAGTGCTGTAAGTTCTTCATTAGGGCGATTGATTGCTGTAGCCGAAAGCTATCCCAATCTGAAAGCCAATGAAAATTTTATGGGGCTTCAGACTCAGTTAGAAGGAACGGAAAACAGGATTACCACTGCGCGTAACGATTATAATGATATAGTAGGTAAGTATAACAAGTCGATTCGCCTTTTCCCAGCCAATATCTGGGCCGGTATGTTTGGCTTTCATGAGAGACAGTTTTTTGAAATGAAAGATGGTGCCGATACAGCCCCCGATGTAAATACGATGTTTAAGAAATAATAATATGGCTGAAAAAAAAGCAAAAGAATTTTTTAGTGAAGCGGAGAAGTTGGCGATCCGTGATGCCATTGTAGCAGCAGAGAAGAACACTTCCGGAGAAATCAGGGTGCATATGGAAAACCATTGCAAGGGCGATTCTGTGAAACATGCTGAAAAAATATTTGCCCGTTTGGGCATGCAAAAAACTGCCGAGCGAAATGGTGTTCTTTTTTATCTGGCCGTACTGGACAGGACATTTGTTATTTACGGTGACGTAGGGATACATGATAAAGTGGATGATCATTTCTGGGATTCGATCCGGGATCATATGCTTCCTCTTTTTAAAGACGGACGATTCTGCCAGGGGTTGTGCGAAGGGATAAAGCTGGCCGGAGATAAACTCTGCGAACATTTTCCTCATAAGGATGATGACGTGGATGAACTCTCTAATGATGTAAGCTTTTCATAAATTAATCCGGGGCCCCTATGCGTTTTATTCTTTCCTGTTTACTTTTTTTAACCGGTATCTTCTCTGCTGCCGCTCAGGATAATCTTATCCCGGATCGACCAAGTCCGCCGCATCTGGTCAATATCCTGAGTGCCGACGGGAACAATTTCCTGAATCCCCAGCAGGCACAGGATCTGGAAAACAGATTGGTGGAATTCGGAAATCAAACATCCAATCAGATTTGCGTGGTCATAACCAGCGATCTGAAAGGGATGGATCCGAACGATTATGCAACCCGGTTAATCCGCAAATGGGCTGTTGGTCAGCAAAAACTAAATAACGGTGTTGTGCTTCTAATCAAACCTAAAACAGGGGATGAAAAAGGAGAAGTATATATAACAACAGGTTACGGATTAGAAGGTGCTATACCGGATATCACCTGTAAGAAGATTGTTGAGCATGAGATCTTGCCACAATTTCGTGATGGTAAGTATGCAGAAGGAATAAACGCCGGGGTGGCTGTGCTTATGCAGCTTGCCAAAGGAGAATATAATTCGGATGCCTACCTGAAGAAAACAGAAACAAGACGGGGCGGAAGAAACCCTGTGCTTACCATTGTAATTATTATTGTAGTTATTCTGGTCATCGTCATGAGAAGCATGGGTGGTGGAAGCGGAGGAGGAGGGGGCGGATTCTGGATTGGAGGCGGCGGTTTTGGTGGAGGCAGTTTCGGTGGTGGTGGTTTTGGCGGTGGTGGTGGTGGTGGTGGTTTTGGCGGATTCGGAGGGGGAAGTGGTGGCGGAGGCGGTGCTGGAGGAAGCTGGTAATTTTATTTAAGGAGTGAGATGAGTAAAGCGAAATTTGGAAAATGGGTAGGAGGCACATTAGGATGGGCCTTCGGTGGACCAATAGGAGCCCTGCTTGGTTTTGCCATTGGTGCCGTAATTGACACCGCCGAATTTCAGGTTCAGACAGGGGGCGGTGCTGCTTTTAATCCCCGACCCAGGGTATCTACCTACGGCGATTTCAGCGCCAGTTTGCTTATTCTTTCAGCTGCCGTTATGAAAGCTGATGGCAAACACCTGAAGTCGGAACTGGATTTTGTAAGAAAATTTTTTGTGCAAAATTTCGGTGAGGCGCATGCCATTCAGGAAATGCAGATGCTGAAGGAGCTATTGCAAAAAGATATCCCTTTACCCGAAGTATGTACACAGATACGGCAGTTTATGCCGCTTCCCCAGCGTCTTCAGCTTTTACATTACCTTTTTGGTATCGCACAGGCAGATGGACACGTTGATAAACGGGAGGTTGATGTCATCCAGTCTATCTCTTCCTACCTGGGTATTCCCGAGCCGGATTTCGGTTCTTTAAAAGCCATGTATTTCCGCGATGTGGATAGCGATTACAAGATCCTTGAAACGGATTCATTGGTGAGTGATGAAGAGTTGAAGAAAGCATACCGGCGAATGGCGGTAAAATATCATCCCGATAAAGTAAGCCAGCTAGGAGAAGATGTACAGCGTGCGGCAAAAGAAAAATTTCAACGCGTACAAGCCGCCTATGATAATATACGCAAACAGCGGGGAATTTAACCTGGAATATCTACTGCAAGGGTTCTGACAGGAAAAGAAAATGATTTTTCAAACTCTACTCCCGACTGAAACAGATCCTCGTCGTCGGCGGGGTAATACCAGTCCAACCGAACAGTCTTCCCTCCAATATGGATGCGCTCCAGTACCTTTAGTATTTCATGAAACATTTTTTTTGTGGATGAATTCTGATGGCTCAACCGAAAAATGAAAATTGTTTCGGGATTTGAATTCTCTGCATACACATCAAGCCATTCCAGAATAGGCATATAGAACCAGTGTGGATTGTTGGGTAATGAATTACCGCTGATTTCAAAAAGCCCTTTTGAAGGGTCAAAAATGACGGAAGGAGTCTGAAAAGTCTGAGAAATCTGAAGTGGCTGCATAAGATGTCAGGAATTACATCCAATATCAATAAAAAGAAGGAGAAATACCAATAATTCTTAAAAACAACAGGTGTTGTTCGTCCTGTTTTTCAAGTGTAATGCTTCTTATTATTTGATCACCAATTTAAACCGTGTAGTGAGCGTATGGCTTTCGGACATAGGATTGGCAGGAGCCATTCCTCCTTTTGCACCGCCTCTGCCACCACCACCAGGGCTTCCCATACTGCCGGCTCTCGACCCCATCGATTGTGCGGCATCGTTATTTTCCGAACCGTCTTTATCCTTTTTATGAGGTTGGGGCATTCCGTTTACATTGATCTTGAGACTCATTACACGAGCGGTATCCGTCAGTTGCAATGAATCGCGAAAAAATGTACGAAAGGGGATAATCGCTTCATAGTTCAGTATTTCATCCTTGTCCATTTGAATGTTTACTGCTATTCCATCCATATTGTGCAGAGGAACTGTTCCTCCTATAGGTGCTTTAAAACCTGTCAACTGCATCTCATTACGGCTTACCCGCAATAGCTTTGGTTTATATTCATCTTGTTCATCCGTTTTTTTTACGTCGGGCATTCCATCTGATTTATCTACATTGATAGGAAGCGGAAAAAACACCCCTGTCTTCTCTTTACCATTGCCTGTTGTATCAATCCAAATCTGCATTCCGCCAGACATAATCTTCTTTTGGGTTGTTTCATCGGTAGCGCGTATACACAGGTACAGGTTTTTTTTGTCGTTGGTAAAGGCGTACTGGAGTTTCGTTGTGCCGTCGTAGAAACGAAGCGGTTTGCTCCATTCATCCACAATACCATCCGCCTTAATGGTATCTGTTTGCCAGACACTTTGATAAATAAGTTTGGAACAAGAGGAGATGCCAATTGCCAAAAAGGCGAAAATCAGAATAAACAGACGTTTTTGTTTCATAAGATCTGCAAAGGTAGGGCTAATTCTAATTTACAAAAACATATAAAGCGTTATATTTGCGGCCTCAACTTGATTTCACATGATTAGAAGATTGTTAACCGGGAGTTTAATGCTTTTAAGCACCATCACATTTTCTCAGAAAAAGATAGTGGATAACGGAGATTTTTATTTGTCCTGGGGCTACAACACTGAATGGTATACACGCAGTGATATACACGTATCTCAGCCCGGACAGAACAGTGATTTTACATTCTCCGATCTGAAGGCACACGACTCCAGAGGATGGGACAATAAATTCCTGCAAAAAGCTATTACCATTCCTCAGTTTAACAGCCGGGTTGGATACTTCTTTGGTGAAAAACAACTGTGGGCCCTGGAGCTTAACTATGATCATGCAAAATATATTGTAACCTATGGTCAGCAAACCCAGCTGCATGGAACCGTTCATGGTAAGGCCACCGATACCACGGTTACTGCAAATGAAGGATCGCTTTTATGGATGCTGAATAACGGAGCTAATTTCTGGGAGTTTAATCTGGTAAGGAAAATAACGTTGTGGGACGGTTTAGGATCCCGTTTACGTTTCGATTGTCTTTTGAAAGCAGGGGCAGGGCCTGTAACACCACACGTTCAGAATACCATCCTGGGTCATGATAATACCCCTCATTTTCAATTCGGAGGTTATAATGCAGATGCAGACATATCACTGAGAATGACTATCTGCAAACACTTTTTTGTGGAATACTTTAACAAAGGAGTTTATGCCCATTATCTGGGCCTAAGGGTATATGACGGCACAGCCAGCCAGCAATTTGGTAGTTATGAAATGGCGTTGGTAGCAGGAGCCACCTTTAAACTCTAGTCGAAACGAAGGTGTTTTACAGTAAGTCCGTTATTGATAAGCTCTAACAACGAATCAACTCCGATCTTTAAGTGAGAAGTGACGAAGTCGGTCGTTACTTTTGCATCACTTTCGGCCGTTTTTACTCCTTCCGGAACCATAGGCTGGTCAGAAATAAGGAGTAATGCTCCGGCAGGTATCTTGTTATAAAAACCAACAGTAAATATGGTTGCGGTTTCCATATCAATACCCATCACCCGAAGCTTTCTAAGATAATCTTTAAACTCCTCATCATGTTCCCAAACCCTGCGGTTGGTAGTATATACGGTGCCGGTCCAGTAATCTCTGTTATGGTTGCGGATGGTTGTTGAAATAGCTTTCTGAAGACTGAAGGCCGGAAGTGCAGGCACTTCAGGTGGAAAATAGTCATTCGAGGTTCCTTCTCCGCGGATGGCTGCGATGGGGAGAATCAGATCGCCCAGGTTGTTCTTCTTTTTGAGTCCTCCGCATTTACCAAGAAAAAGGCATGCTTTGGGTTCAATGGCGCTAAGTAAATCCATGATGGTGGCCGCACCCGCACTTCCCATTCCGAAATTAATAATGGTAATGCCTCCAGCTGTTGCAGTCTGCATAGGTTTGTCCAAACCTTTGATCTCTACGTTGTTCCACTCGGCAAATAAACGAATGTAGTTGCTGAAATTGGTAAGCAGAATATATTCGCCAAAATTTTTAAGATCGGTTCCAGTGTAGCGGGGAAGCCAGTTGCTAACTATTTCTTCTTTGGTTTTCATGTAAGGAATTGGTATCAAATATATAGAGAAAATGACAATGTATACAACCTTTCTATCTTTGCGAAGTTAACTTTTATGCAGACACTTAACTTTCCATCTTATTCATTCCGATTAAGGGAGCATGAAATATATGACCCGGCCCGGAAAAAATTCGTGGCCCTGACTCCGGAAGAGTGGGTAAGACAACATGTAATACGGTTTCTTGCCGAAGAAAAAGAATTCCCGCTTTCACTCATGGCAGTAGAGGCAGGGGTGGAGCTGAACGGATTAAAGAAAAGAGTGGATATTCTGGTTTATGAGAAAACCGGTAAACCGATTCTTATCGTGGAGTGTAAGGCTCCTTCCATAAAAATAGGACAGGAAACATTTGATCAGGCTGCGAGGTACAATCTGGCTTACGGGGTTAGTTATTTTTTTATAACAAACGGCTTAAATCATTATTTCTGTAAATCGGATAAAGCAACAGCCAGTTATTTGTTTATCAAGGATCTGCCTAATTACAAAGACCTCGGTTTGATCTGATATAGGGCAACTATAAGCCCTTTGATTTATGGGCCTTTTTGCATACTTTTAACAAAATAACCGCTAGACACCTTATTCATTTTGTCATGAAAAAAATAGTTACGCTATGCGTATTAGCAACCCAGTTATGTTTTCCCCTGTACTCACAGCAAAAAACATCTGCGTCTGTTTCACCGGCAAAATTCGTTTTGCCTGCCAATATTTCATTGGATGAATTCATGCCGAATACGATTGTTCTTAAAATAAAGCCACAGTATAGAGGCAGCTGCAGCCTGAATGCTTTTAATAACCAGGCATTTAATACCTTGCTTACATCCGTTGGGGGTAGCCGTTTCGAGCGGGTTTTTCCTCATACTCCGGCACCAACCGAAGAGTTTAATAAGTATGGCCAGCGTATGATCGATTTGTCCATGACCTATTCGTTCAAATACTCGGCTGATATGCCGTTGGTTAAACTGATCAATGCATTTCTGCAACTTGGACTTTTTGAATATGTGGAGCCTATGCCGCTCCCCAAAGTTGTAAAAAACACCAACGATCCGGATGCAGTTCCTTCTGTTCAGTATAATATATTCACGATTAATGCTGCCGGAGCAGGAATTACCGGTTGGGATTTAAGCCGTGGAGACTCCAGTGTTGTAGTTGGAATCACGGATACAGGAACAGAGCCTACCCATCCTGATTTGCGTGGAAATATCAAAAGAAATCTGGCTGATCCGATTGATGGAATAGATAATGACGGAGACGGGTATGTGGATAATTACATGGGCTGGGATTTAGGCAGTAATGATAATGATCCAACCTGGGAGGGAGATGCACACGGTGTGCATGTGTCCGGTATTGTTTCGGCTATCGATAGCAATGGAATAGGGGTGGCGGGTGTTGGCTTTTTGTGTAAATACCTGCCGGTTAAGATTGCGGATGCTACAGGAGCCCTTACCATGAGTTATCAGGGTATTACCTATGCCGCTGATCATGGAGTAAAAGTGATTAATTGTTCCTGGGGTGGAAGCTTTGGTGGAACCTATGGACAAAGTGTTATCGATTATGCAATGATTAATAAGGATGTACTGGTGGTGGCTGCGTGTGGAAACAATGCCCTTGACCAGGATTTTTATCCTTCCTCTTTTAATGGCGTGTTAAGTGTAGCCGCTACAACCAGTACGGATGCAAAAGCCAGTTTTTCAAATTATAACTACAATGTTTCTGTGAGTGCTCCGGGTAATTCTATTTATTCTACCTGGTCGCTGAGCGGTGGGTCGTATACCTATCTGAGCGGAACATCCATGGCTTCTCCCTGCGCTGCAGGCGTATGTGCTATTATCCGTTCATTTTACCCTTCTTATAATGCCTATCAAACAGCTGCCCGGATTAAGCAAACAGCATTTAATAACTATGGCGTTTCCGGGAACAGCGCTTATGCAGGCAAACTGGGAACAGGAAGGGTGGATATGAAAGCAGCCCTTTCAGCTCCAGGAGCACCATGGGTAATTGACACGGCAAGACAAATTACAGATAACAATGACATGAATTTTAATGTGGGCGATACCCTTCGTATCAGTGCCACTTATTTGAATACCATGTCACCAACCACCCATTTGAAAGCTACCCTTACATCTTCTTCTCCTTATGTTCAAATCCAAATGGGAGTGGTTAATCTGGGAGTGATTGGAACAATGGCTACCAAGAATAACTATCCGCTTCCGTTCCTGGCAAAACTTATTGGAACACCACCACTCAATCAACAGGTAGATTTTACCATCACTTATAACGATACGCTATATACCTCTTCTCAATCGTTCTCCATCTTTATTAACGAAGACTACATCAATATCGCCATCAACGATGTAGCCACCACCATTACCAGCAAGAGCCTTATCGGCTTCAATGATAATCCGAATCAAACCCAGGGCTTAGGATTTCAGTATATGACCTATGGGAATGTAATGTATGAAGGAGGTCTTATGGTTGGAACTTCGGGTACACAGGTATCTAATAATGTGAGGGGCAATCCTAACCCAAGTACCTCTTTTGTGGATCAGCAAAGGGTACAACAGCTAATACCGTCTGTGGTATCAAACTTTGATGCTTCCGGAGTATATACGGATGCTACGGCCACTGCTCCATTGCCCATTCAGGTACATCAAAAGGATTATGCATGGATCAGCGCCGGAAACCGGAAGTTTGTGATTCTTCAATATTTTATAAAGAATACCGGGGCAACAGCCTTGAATAATTTGTATGCCGGTATTTTTGCAGATTATGACATTACTGCCGCAACTGCCAGTGAGAATAAAGATGCTTTTGATGCAGCTAACCGTATGGGATACGCATGGGCCACTCCCTTGCATGGATTATATGCAGGAACCAAACTTCTTTCGCATACCGCTCCCGTAAATCACTATGCTATTGATAATATGTCAGGCGGAGGAGGGGGTATTGATATATCATCCGGATTCAGTGATGCCAATAAATACATTGCGCTCTCTACCAGTCGAGCTGCAGCCGGAACAGGTTCGGGCTCCGGAAATGATGTATGTGATGTAACCAGCTCCGGTCCTTTTACCATTCCTGCCGGTGATTCGGTACAAGTGGCTTTCGCCATTATTGCAGGCGATAGTCTTACCGATCTTCAAACCAGTGCGGTGAATGCGCAGACGATTTATGACAATCTGGTTACCGGAATCCGTGATACACCGCTTCCTTTTGCCAATATTCAGAGCTATCCGAATCCATCTTCCGGTATTTCTTCGCTCGATATTACGTTGCTGCAGGATATTAAGGCCGATTTAAGTGTTTATGATATGACAGGTCGTAAAATCACAACCATCCACAATGGGGTATTGCATGCCGGAGAACATCATTTTGAGCTTAATGTAAGCAATATAGCAAGTGGTGTTTATGCCTATAGACTGGTGTCTGACAAGGGTGTAATAAGCCAGCGTTTGATCATAACTCACTAAAAGAGTTGATAATTCATGAAAACGGGTAGAGATTCTACCCGTTTTTCTTTTTTGTTACCGCCGGTAATATGTATTTTTGTCAGAATAAAAAAAAGAAACAAATATGGACTTGAGTGGTGTTATTTCAATTTCCGGTATCGGTGGACTTCATAAAGTCATTGCCCAGACCAAGAACGGGGTTATAGTTGAATCCCTTGCAGATAAGAAACGGTTTCCGGCTTATGCCAGCAGCAAAATATCGTCGTTGGAAGATATCAGTATCTATACCACCGGTGACGATATGCCTTTAAAAGATGCGATCAAGAAAATTTTTGATAAGGAAAAAGGCGGAGCAGCACCGGATCATAAGTCGGCAGAAGCTGAACTGATCAAATACATGGGAGCTGTAATTCCTGAGTATGATAAAGATCGTGTACATATTTCAGATATACGTAAACTCCTCAATTGGTATAACCTGTTGCAGAAAACAGATCTTCTGACCAAAGAACCGGAGAAGGCGGAAGCAGCTCATAGCGATATTCCGAAAGCAAATGCAGAGACTGATCATAAGCACAAAGCTCCGGCTAAAAAGGCAACTACTGCAGGCGCTCAGAAACTCAAGAAGACAGATGCTCCTAAAGTTAAAATCCAGACTGCCCGCAAATCAGGTGCAGCCTAGGACTTTAGTCTTCAATCAAATGTCATCCTCTTATTCTTTTTCATGAGCCTTCATACAGGCCCTGCTATTCTGGTTAAGAAAAAGCGGCACTTTTTGCCTGATAATTTAGCGGTTACCTCCTGGGCGGCCTGGGAACCTTATTTTATTAAACTAAGGGATCAGCCGTTGACAAGCTTACCAGACCTGGAGAAGTGGCTACTGAATATAAGTGAGCTGGAATCCGTGTTTTCTGAAACACAGGCCTGGAACTATATTCATATGACAGGTGATACCAGCAAGCCTGAATATGAAGAAGCCTTTAATCATTTTGCCATGGAACTGGAGCCTATGTCAGCTCCGTTTTTTCATCTGTTTCATCAACGTATTACTGATTGTCCGTTTTCGGCCCAATTGAATCCGGATGTGTATAGTATCTATCTCCGGTCCATTAAAAGTGAGCTGCGTATTTACCGAAAGGAGAATATACCCCTTCTTACCGAGATAGATGTTTTGAGTCAGGATTATGCCAAAATACTTGGACAAAAGTCGGTAACGATACGGGGTGAAGAGCTTACTCTTCAGAAGGCATCATCGCTTTTTAAGAGTACCGACAGAGCACTGAGAGAAGAAGTGTTTCATAAGTTACAGGAAAGCCGGAAAGAAAGTATTGACGTACTGGATGATTTGTTTGACCGCCTGTTGAAATTAAGACATCAGGTAGCCATACAAGCCGGTTTTGACAACTACAGGGATTACATCTTTGCCGCATACGGACGTTTTGATTATACCCCTGCCGATTGTTTTAAATGGCATGATGCCATTGCAAAAGAAATCACTCCCTGGGTAAATAAATCGGACGAACAAAGAAAACAGCAACTGAAACTAGATGCGTTACGTCCCTGGGATACCGAAGTGGATACAGGAGGAAAACCAGCCATGTTTCCTTTCAAGAATAGCAGAGAACTGATTGATAAAACCATTATCTGTTTCTCGAATCTGCATCCAAAATTTGCTGAATGGCTTCAGATCATGGATAAAATGGGCTTTTTTGATCTGGACTCCAGAAAAGGAAAAGCTCCCGGAGGATATAATTATTATCTGCAGGAATCAGGGGTGCCCTATATTTTCATGAACTCTGTGGGCACAGTCAGAGACCTGGTTACGATGGTTCATGAGGGTGGACATGCGATGCATTCATTCCTCAGCAGGGATCTGCCGCTGAAAGAAAATAAAGACATACCATCCGAAGTGGCTGAACTGGCTTCTATGAGTATGGAGCTGATGAGTATGGAACATTGGGATCCTTTTTTCGATAATCCAGACGATCTGCGCAGAGCTAAGAAGGAGCATCTGGAAAAGGCATTGCGTTCCTTGAGCTGGATTGCCCTTGTAGATCAGTTTCAGCATTGGATATATGAAAACCCGCAGCATACGAGAGATGAACGTAAAGCCGCCTGGATAAGATTTTCTTCAAAATATGAAAGTCTGGTAATCGATTGGAGCGGAGTAGATGAGGGTAAAGGCACCAGCTGGCAGCGTCAGTTACATATTTTTGAAGTCCCCTTTTATTATATTGAATACGGTTTTGCCCAGCTTGGCGCCATAGCAATCTGGAGAAATTATCGCTCCAACCCAAAAGGCACTGTGGATCAATATATGGAGGCACTTAAATTGGGATATACGCGTCCTATCGGGGAATTATACAAACGAGCCGGCATTAAATTCGAGTTCTCGGGAGCATATATAAAAGAGCTTGCTGAGTTTATAAAAGTAGAGATAGACCGGCTCTCCGAGTAAATAACCTGCCTGAATAAGATAAGGTTACAGAGTAAAATTGTATCCCACCTCCCCTGCAGAATCAAATGAAATTGTATATTTGATCATCAAATTAAGTCCAAAACCAATCCATTTATTGTTATGAAACGTCCGGAGAAAAGCGAATACCCCGAATATTTTGAACGGTACATACAACTGGTAAGAGGTGAAAATGTAATCCGTGCGCTGGAAGGCCAGATGTTGGAATTACAGGCATTGCTTTCCGATCTCCCATCAGAAAAAGAAGATTTTGCTTATGCAGAAGGTAAATGGACCATAAAAGAAGTAATCGGTCACCTGATTGATTGTGAACGAATTTTCGGATACCGCGCCTTACGTTTCCTAAGAGGAGATACGCAGCCGTTATTGGGGTTTGATGATAAAGAATTTGTTGCTGCCGGAAAATTTAACAAAAGAACGTTATACGATCTGGCGCATGAATTTTCTGTACTGAGAGAGGCAAACATCATTATGTTTAAACATCAGGATGAGGAGGCACTTTCCAGAAAAGGTACAGCCAATAATGTGGAGATTAATGCCAGATCAATGGCTTTTGTTATGGCAGGGCATACCACCCACCATATTCAGGTAATCAAATCGCTTTACCTGGAATAGCACCATCTGCTTTTATGCTTCGGCTGATTCGTTCGAATCGCCAGATCAGACCAATGGCAGAGAAGCTAAGTCCTATTACGAATCCATACCAGATACCGGAAACCCCCAGGTGCCAGTATAGCCCAAGCAAATAACTGGCAGGTAATCCTATTACCCAATAAGCAACCAGCGTAAGCAGGGTAGGGAATCGGGTATCGTGCAAGCCTCGCAAGGCTCCTAATCCAACCACCTGAAGTCCATCGGAAAGCTGGAATACAGCCGCAATAATCAGCAGGCCCGAGGCAATCTCTATCACGGCCGGATCTTCGCTCAGTAAGGATGCCAACCAATGCCGGGTAAAAATAAACAGCATGGCGCAGCTAAACATAAATATGGCAACCATCCTGAATCCGGCAAAGCCGGCCTTTCTCATTTCTTCCACATCATTTCTTCCAAAAGCATTTCCTGTACGCACGGCTACCGCAGCACTCAAACCGCTGGCAAACATATAGGTGCAGGCAGCAATAGTAAGCGCCACCTGATGCGCAGCCTGGGTAGCAACACTTATTGTACCTGCCATAAGCCCTGCAAAACTGAAGGCTCCTACTTCAAAAACCCACTGAAGTCCTATCGGTACCCCTGTTCCGAGAAGCTCTTTTAAAAGAGGTTTGGAAAACCCTTTCATTATAAAACCATCCCTGTAAATCCGATACGAAGGTTTGAAATATACGTAGGCCATCATTCCCAAAGCCATGAATACCCGTGCAAAAAAACTTCCCCAGCAAGCTCCCATCACACCCATTGGGTGAAAGCCCCAGTGTCCGAATATGAGCAGGTAGTTTAAGAGTACATTCAATAAATTCCCTCCAAGGCTTATTAACATAGCCATGCGGGTATCGCTCAATCCTTCGGCAAACTGCTTACACGTGGAATAAAGGCTGAGCGGTACCAAAGAAAAAATCATCACATTCATAAACGGAATGGCAATCTCCACTACAGTGGTATCCTGTTTTAAATAACGCAGCACAGGAGACAGAAATAACAGGAAAAGAAAAAGAACAGCCCCGACGGAGCAGTTGAGCAAAATCCCGTTACGCAAAATCTCGGTTATACGTCCAGTTTTTTTTGCCCCATCCGCTGCAGCAACAAGCGGTGTCATACCCAGTGAAATGCCCAGTCCGAAAACAAGTACAAGCATATACACGCTGTTGGTAATATTCATGGCGGCCTGAGCCTTGGATCCGATTCCGGGTATATGACCTACCATAGCCGTATCTACAAAACCTACCATCATATGCCCCAGCTGTCCAAAACAAACAGGGAGGGCAAGGAATAAGGTTTTACGAATATGATAAGCGTAATTATGGGAAGACATAGCGGCGGCAAAGATACATGCTTACACGATAGGTTGGAGAAGCCCCTGAAAGGAAGAGAAAAGTGAAAGGCGGGATTTATTTCTGCTCCAGCAGGCGGATGATTTCAGTCACACCATCAATCATCCCTTTTCCTGGATTGCCGATTTTGAAAGAAGGCAACATATATTCATCCACCACTTTCTGACAAAGAGCATCCGTAAGTTTGTTCTGAAGCCCCAATCCGGTTGCAATACGCACTTCGTGCAAGGCTTTGCTGTATATAATGGTTACCCCATTGTTTTTATCTTTTTCTCCCACCCCCCATGCATTAGATAAGTCTCGGGTATAGTCTTCCAGAAATTGATAGGGTGTTATGCTGGATATCGTAACAATCGAAATCTGGTTCGTCGTTTTCAGATTGTGATTTGTAATCAAATTTGTAAGTGTTAGTTCTGTAATGCTATCCAAAACTTCTTCAAAATCATTTACCCATCCTTGTGCTTCCGGAAATTTACTGATGCTTGCATCCTTGCCGGACGAAACAGTATGTTGGGCATTGGCAGGAGCCGAGTAGAATAGAACAGCAAATAAAAGAAGAGCTACAAACCCGGTTTTGTGTGCTAACGCATTCATAGTACAATGTATTTATACTCATTAGATACTTTTCAAAATTAAACAATTCCACGCGAAACAAGGATCTTATTAATGGGCAATTCAGGTAATATATTGGATCTCCATATTGTCCGGGATATGGAAAGACTTATCTTTGCCCGCTCAACTATGAAGATATACCTGAGTTTATTGCTATCTGTTATACTTACCGTGAACCTGTGTTCACAAACAGGATCGCTCCCGACAGAACCCAAACACAAAAAAATTGTCCGTAACGGAGAACTGTATTTCTCCTGGGGATATAATACCGAATGGTATACATTAAGCGATATCCATGTCTCTCAGCCAGCGCTTGGTAATAATTTTACGTTTCTGAATGTATCCGCACACGATCACCGGGGATGGGATGATCAGTTCTTTAGAAAACAACTGACCATACCACAATACAACTACAGGGCCGGTTATTTTTTCAATGAGAAACAAGATTGGGGATTGGAACTCAATTTTGATCATGCCAAATATGTGGTTATAAATGATCTTCCCGTTCATCTGAAAGGAATGCTTAAGGGACGTAATGTGGATACGATGGTTATTACCGGAGGAAGTACATTGCAATATATGTTGAATAATGGTGCTAATTTTTTTCAATTTAATCTGGTTAAGAAACTAAAGATTGTTCATGCCTATTCTGAAAAGCTTCAGTTTGATTGTCTGCTCAAGGCAGGGGTAGGGCCTGTTACCCCTCATGTTCAAAATACTATTTTTGGCCATGATAACAACCCTAATTTTCAATTCGGAGGCTGGGATGCCGATCTGGATGTTTCTTTCCGGCTTACCATTTTAAAACATTTTTTTCTGGAATATCAGAGTAAGGTTGTATACGGTCGTTATTTCGGATTGAAAGTATACGATGGCCTGGCTGATCAGCATTTCGGCTGTTTCGAAATGGCACTTGTAGCCGGGTGGACTTTTAAGTTAAAAGACAAAAAGAAGCACTGATCCGATAATCAGAATTTCCAGCTTATTTCCAGTGCTATTTCTGTTTTGTGAGATGCCAGTATGGCATCGGCTGTACCGGGACTGATGATGGTTCGGTCGTCATAAAACAAACGGCTTATAGATCCCCATAATTCCAGACCTTTTATAATCTTATATCGTATGAGGGTGCTTACATTCGATCCTCTTCCGGAGAAAGAAGGAATGGAATAATCACCGGGAACCGCATGCTGATAGGTATAAATGCGGACGTTGCCGGAAGGAGTATCAAACAGACTGTAGGAAATAGAGATGGTGTAGTTTCGTTTAGGCCTTATACTCAGTTCCTGAAGAATAAGAAATCCTTTCTCTTCATTTCCTATGCTATCTTTCAAATAGATCCACTCTATACGGCTTTGCCATCTTAGCCAGGGATTAATTTTGGAGAGTAGGCGAGCCCTGTAGTTGATTTGTGTAATGGTTTGCGGGTAATTGATCTCATCTGTTTGCAAGGCAGCCGTTGGATCCAGCGGTTTATCCTGTTTCCGGAAACGAAAGGAAATCTCCGTCTTTTTGTTCAGGATGTAATTGGCTTGAATAAAATAAGAGGATCCGCCTGCCGGACTATTTATTCTGTATCTGAGCCAGGGGTATTGGAAATAGTCGGTATAAGAAGACACTTCGAGATTAGATTCCGGTTTGAAAGTAGATCCCAGATACACCCCTTGTTCGTTATTTGTTCTTCCACCTTCTGCAAAAGCATTGGACGTAAAGCTGTGATACGATGGACTGTAATTGCGGTAGAGAAGTGACATATTAAAACGTGCATCCGGAGCCAGTAAGATACCTTGTACAATAGCAGTGCCTGGATGAGAATAAGAAGTTGTTTGGTCAAGGCTTGCTGCGGCTTCTCCAAACATATTTATATTTCGATAAAGCAAATGGTAATCCGTGGCCGCTTGTTCCAACTGCCGGCCACGGAATGAAAATTGCTCGTATGGCACATCACGAGGTTCTATGGATGCATTAAAACGGGTATAACAATAACTCACTCCGAAGCCATAATGTGGTTTTTCAACCCCCAGATGGGTTCCCGCAACATCTTGCTGTATGGTGTTTTTAGCGGCTATTTCAGATAGGGTGGCATGAAGTCCGCTGGTTTGTATGGTACGGATGGTAAGGGGTTGTCCGTTTTGAGTAGTATCTGTTATTGTAGCATCCAGTTTTTTAACAGATGCAAAAACGATGATATCGAAAGAGCGGACTCCGATGGAAGCAGCAGTACCCCTTAGAAATCCGTTTTTCGAAGATGCGGCATGGGGTTGTATTCCGGCTCCTGATTTCTTAATAAAGAGGGCGTCGGCCGTATGAGAGAAGGATAAGCCGGTCCAGGCAAGTAATCCTTGTCCAAAGCTTAATGTGTAATCACCTATCACCAGCATTTTCAGCTGGTGATAATGACGGATACAAAGCCGGGAAGAGTAAAAATCAAACCCTTGTTTTTCCACCCCTTGAAAAAAAGATTCTCCGGCATCTTTTCTTGCTGTGAATCCAAATTGAAGCAGATTGCCGAATCTAATAGTGTATCGTATCAGGATCTTATCGGGGCTGCCCAGGTAATGAAGATTCTTGGAAAGAGAGCCGGTTGTATCGGAAGCCTGATATCCTTGCTGCTGTTCCAGAACACGCCCATAGCGTATACTTAGCCTTTGACTTATTTTTTTGAATTGATTGGCAAGGGATAACTCATCTTCCTTTGACCGGTTGTCGATGCGGATATAAGGCAGCAGCAAACGGATGGTGAAAACATCGAACCCGGCAATCGTTTGTAACTCATAAATGCTTTGAAGTTTTCCGTTATCCTGAATATGTTTCAGGAGGTGAAAAATCTGATAGTCGCTGAGCATCCCCAGGGCTTCCAGTTCTTCTTTGGCAGCGGTATTGATAACAAGTGGGTGGGCAGCGTAATAAAAAAGGCCTGCTGTAAGCTCGGTATAGTCGTCCGTTTCATTGCCTGTATATTCTGCCTGCATTTCCAGGTTGTCCATCATGGCATTTGTCAATACCGTATCTTCTTCCGTTTCCTGAAAAGGAATGGTATCCGTTTGGGCTTTGAAGTGAAAGGGATATAGAAATAAAGGGAGAAAAAGGAAGGGGAGACGCATCATGTAATTCCTTTATTTATTCGGAGTTGTTTTTTGAAAGACGTAATTCATTCCAATAGAAGGAATGAATCCTGTTGCCGGCTGCCAGGAGGAGGAAACATCCAAACAGATATTCTGATACCGCAGGCCGCTGCCAAAGGAGCAAGTGGGGGGAGAGGTGCCCACTCCGCAACGTATGGTGATAAGCTTGTTGGGGAGATACTCCAAACCTGTTTTCAGGTTTGCGTTTTGCCAGGTGTTTTTTTCCGTTTCCAGACAAAGATGTACGAGCGGAGAAACCAAATACAGGATACCCAATCGGAAAGAAGTCGGGATTTGTTCTTCGTTATAAGTCGTAAGCCTGCTTCTGGTGGGATTATATAGCTGAGCTCCGATAGATAATGAAGAGCTTATGCGGGCCATGATGCCAGCCTCACCTGCCAGTGTAGCCGATGTGCCATACCCTTCGGCGATGGTGGTGTTGAGATAATCGAGACGCACCCCGCAGGAAAAATAGTTGCCCAGTTTGATGGCATAAACCAGACCAGCAGTTGTTTGCTGATAAAAACTGTAACCGAAATCTGATATGGCAAGGCCGAATACCCCTGCTTTAAACGGTACAGCAAGTGCAAAACCTAAGTGCTGAAAAGCATTAAGCAGATAAGGATTCTGATAATACAATGCCGCTTCCGTCTGAGGAAGAAGTGCAAGGCCTGCCTGATTATTAGTTACACTCCATACATCGGAGAGACAAACGGAGGCGCCTGCAATTCCCTGGGAACGGGAGCCGTTAGCTATTTCCTGACCGGAACAGGTCAGAAACGGGTAACAAACAAAAATGAATAAGACACTTTTCATCCGGGGCGAAAAGTACACCACAGAAAAAAAAAGAGCATATCAATATGCTCTTCATTCGGAGGTATCGCTTCCGGTATAAATAGTCTGATGAATGGTTAAAACTTAGTTAACCCGGTATTCGAATTTATGTGCTTTCAGGTCTTCGTTAGCTTTCAGGACTTTGTTTTTCAGTCCTTCTTTAAAAGCAAGCATCTGTTCCAGCAGTTTGTCATTACCGGCAGCCAGTATCTGAACACTTAGGATTCCGGCGTTCTGACCTCCGTCAAGACCAACCGTTGCAACCGGGATTCCGGGAGGCATCTGAACAATAGAAAGCAGGGAATCCCAGCCATCAATGGATATAGAGGAGCGGCAAGGGACACCTATCACTGGCAAGGGTGTAAGGGCTGCTACCACACCCGGAAGGTGAGCAGCGCCACCGGCTCCGGCTATGATGACCCTTATTCCGCGGGAATGGGCCTTTTTTGCAAAATCCATCACAGATTCAGGGACTCTGTGTGCTGAAAGTGCATTGATTTCGAAAGGAATCTGGAAATGATCAAGGATTTTTGCCGCTTCCTGCATCACTGGCATATCGGAAGTGCTTCCCATGATAATACTTACTAATGGCTTCATGAGGGTATGTGTTTAGATTGGTCTGCCGCAAAGATATGCTGATATTCGATCATTTTACATAGATTTGCGCCTTCAAAATCTATGAAAACTATTCTCGTTCACGATAAGCCTTTCCGGTCATTCATTTCTGCAGCTGCTATCAGGCAGGCCGTATTAAGGCTTGCAGCCGTTATGAATAAAGAACTGGCCGGTAAAAACCCGATTTTTATAGCTGTTCTCAATGGCTCATTCATTTTTGCGGCCGATTTGCTGAGAGAAATGCGTATGGACTGTGAGTTATCGTTTGTTAAAATGGCCTCTTATCAGGGAGATTCCAGTACCGGAAAGGTCAAGGAACTGATCGGTTTGGACAGGGAAATAGCCGGACGGACGATTGTAATAATCGAGGATATTGTAGATACCGGTATTACCCTGGACGCATTATATACCCAACTGAATAAACTCAACCCCACCGAAATAAGGACTGCTACTTTGCTCTTTAAACCAGCTGCTTATCAGAAAAAAATTAAGGTGGATTATCCGGCCCTGGAAGTGCCAAACGACTTTTTGATAGGATATGGACTGGATTATAACGGGCTGGGAAGGAATTTGGGAGATATTTACCAGGCGGTTGAATGATTTTGAAGGAAAATATATAATATTGTGTGGCTTTTTGGAGCCCTGAACCATAGATATTTCACACGATCTAGTAAAAAAAACCGCAAAACCGTCATCCCATGTTAAACATTGTGTTATTCGGACCTCCTGGTGCAGGAAAAGGAACTCAATCAAAAAAACTGATCGATAAATATCATCTGATACATTTATCTACCGGCGATATTTTACGTGCAGAAGTGGAACAAGGCACTTATCTGGGGTTGGAAGCAAAACAACTGATGGATCAGGGTATCCTGGTTCCGGATCATATCGTAATTGGAATGATCCGCAGTAAACTGGATTATAACCGCAGTGCCAATGGTTTTATTTTTGACGGATTTCCAAGAACCACGGCTCAGGCGGAGGCTCTGGACAAATTGCTGAGCGATAGAAACACCTCGATCAATATGATGCTGGCATTGGAAGTGGAGCCTAATGAATTGGCTAAACGACTGGTGAAAAGAGCTACGGAGATGGATCGTGCGGATGATAAAGATCCTGCTATTCACCGCCGCCGCATTGAAATTTATAACAAGGAAACAGCTCCCCTAAAGGAATACTATCAGGCTCAGGGTAAATATTACTCCGTATACGGAATAGGAAGTGTAGATGAAATTTTTGATGAGTTGTGCAGTGTCATTGATATGAGCCAGGGAGCATTACATGCTTCGCATTCGGCGGTAGATGATTACCCTCGTCACTATAACCCGGTGGTAGTTCCTGCCGATTCACCTGCCGAAGCCCGTCAGCGTAAGATTACAGCAGAAAAGGAAATTAAAGCCCTTTTTGAGGGAAAAAAGAGCCCGGAAGAAGAGAAGATAGTGATGCCTGCTGCCATTAAAAAAGCAGAACCTGCTAAAAAGAAAGTTGTCGCTCCGGTTAAATCGAAACCCAAAGTGACAGCCAAGCCTGCACAAAAGAAAGCAGTGGCAAAGAAAGCTGCTCCAGCTCCTAAAAAGACGGCAAAAAAGGTCGCTAAAAAAGTAGTCAAGAAATCGGCTAAGAAAGCACCTGCCAAGCCGGTTAAAAAGGCTGCAGCAAAAAAGAGCGCACCTAAAAAGACGGCTCCCAAGAAAAAGCCGGTGGCCAAGAAAAGCGCTAAGGGAGGCGGAAAGAAATCGAAGAAATCGAAATAGAACGCAGATCATATCCAGCACAGACCCCGGCCTCAAACCGGGGTCGCTGATTAATAGAAAGAAGGAATAACGTGGATTCGAATTTTGTTGATTATGTAAAGATATGTTGCAAATCCGGTGACGGAGGTGCTGGCTCCATGCATTTGCACCGAAGCAAATTAACTGCTAAAGGCGGGCCCGATGGTGGAAATGGTGGCAGGGGAGGACATATTGTTATAAGAGGAAACAAAAATATCTGGACCCTTATACACCTCAAATATCGTAAACATGTATTGGGTACAGATGGAATAAAAGGAGGAAGTGCCCTTATGACCGGTGCTGAAGGGAAAGATGAAATTTTGGAAGTACCATTGGGTACTGTTGCCCGCGATGCGGAAACAGGGGAAATTATGTTTGAAATAACCCAAGACGGAGAAGAGCAGATCCTGGTTAGAGGCGGAAGAGGAGGAAAGGGCAATGCACATTTCAAAAACTCGGTTATTCAAACACCCCGCTTTGCACAGCCTGGTGAACCCGGACAGGAATTGTGGAAAATTCTGGAGTTGAAATTATTGGCCGATGTTGGTTTGGTTGGGTTCCCGAATGCAGGTAAATCAACATTGCTTTCCGTAGTATCGGCTGCTAAGCCTGAGATTGCCAATTATCCATTTACTACATTGGTTCCCAATCTGGGCATTGTTAAATACCGCGACTATCGCTCGTTTGTTATGGCCGATATCCCCGGTATTATTGAAGGTGCACATGAAGGAAAAGGATTGGGACTTCGTTTTCTCCGTCATATAGAACGCAATTCCATGTTGCTTTTTATGGTTTCTGCTGATACAACGGATATTCTGAAGGAATATAAAATCCTGTTAAAAGAACTCAAATTATTTAATCCGGAACTTCTTCATAAGAAACGGATCCTGGGTATATCCAAGGCCGATTTACTGGATGAAGAATTACTGACGGAATTAAAGAAGGATATGAATAAACGTTTCCGGGAGAAAAAGGAAGTTCCTTTTGTCTTCTTTTCTTCTCAAACAGGTCAGGGTGTCGCGGAGCTGAAAGACCTGATATGGAAACGGTTGAATGAAGAGGATTAAACAATAATCCTTAATTTAGCAACGCATTAATATATCTCCGGCTTGATCGAATCCATAAAGAATCTCGACAGGAAGATCTTCTTCTTAATTAACAGCCACCACCATACCCGTATTGATTATGCTATGTTCTGGATGAGCAATGAGCTTATCTGGATTCCTTTTTATATGGTGCTTACCGGAATGATCATCTACTTTTTTAGAAAAAAAAGCTGGGTCGTCATACCGTCGTTGTTGCTGTTATTTACCGCCAGCGATCAGTTAAGCGGGCTTATCAAAAACAGTGTCAGACGTTTTCGGCCTTGTCATAACGAATCCTTTGGTCACCTGGTTCATATCATCAAAAACTGCGGAGGACAGTATGGCTTTGTGTCTTCCCATGCCGCCAATACATTTGCCCTGGCTACTTTTATTACACTATTGATGAAAGGGAAGTATGAATACATTGGCTGGCTCCTGTTTTTGTGGGCTGCGGTTATTTCGTACAGCAGGATATACCTGGGTGTACATTATCCAGCTGATGTTGCCGGTGGTGCATTACTTGGAATACTGCTTGGGGTAGGGGTGTATAGGATAAACAAATGGGTGATTGCGAAAGTATTTCCGGAACCGGTTCTGGGATAAGGCTGCTGCCTAATGCTATTATTTTGTTAAGCCGCGTAAACTGTGAACAGGCCTTTGACCTAATATGTACTTTTAAGGAGTAAAAAAATGAAGAACCTTGCCATTGTTTTTTTAGGAGGAGGAATGGGAAGTCTGGCCCGCTATAGCGTAGCATTGATGATGAAGCGTTTGTCGCTGGATGCGTTTCCTGTGGCCACCCTTGTTTCGAATACACTTAGCTGCCTGGTAGTAGCGCTGGCTATGGTATATCTTACGGATCAGATGGCGCTGCAGCCTGCTATACGCTTGCTTATTATAACCGGATTCTGCGGCGGATTCAGCACCTTTTCAGCTTTCAGTTTTGAAACCATACAACTGATGCGCGATAAACATGTACTACTGGCAGGAGCCAATATTCTTTTAAATATACTTGTATGCTTCGGCATCATTTTCTCTATTGTAAGAAATACATAACCTATATAGATCTGATTTTTATGAAAAATCTTGTCATCGCTCTCTTTCTTTTTTCTGGTTTATCGATTAGCGCTCAGACAAAACCTGCCCCCAAGCCTTCGGCGCCTGCCACACCCAAACTTATTGTAGGTATTGTGGTGGATCAGATGCGGTATGATTATCTGTATCGTTTTCAGGATCGTTTTTGTGAAGATGGATTCAAGCGTCTTTTACGCGAAGGATATAACTGTAAAAATGCTAACTATAATTATGTCCCTACCTATACCGGCCCTGGACATGCCTCTATCTATACCGGCACTACACCGGCGGTTCATGGAATTGTAGGAAATAACTGGTATGACAGGGTTCAGAAGGCAAGTGTCTATTGTTCGGACGATAAATCAATGCAGACTGTAGGTGCAGCTGGGAATGCAGGCCAAATGTCCCCCCGTAACATGATGGCCAGTACCATTACGGATGAGTTGCACCTGGCAACGAATTTCTATTCCAAGGTGATCGGCATTGCTCTCAAAGATCGCGGAGCCATCCTGCCTGCAGGTCACAGTGCCAATGCAGCTTATTGGTATGATTCTTCGGGAGTTTGGATCACCAGCACCTATTATATGAAAGAACTTCCGGTGTGGGTTGATAAATTCAATAAAAAGGAATTACCCAAACAATATATGAGCAAGAGCTGGAACACACTTCTTCCTCTGGATCAGTATACCGATTGCACTCCGGATAATAATAAATACGAATCCAAATTCAAAGGCGAAACAACGCCTACATTTCCTCATGATCTTCCAGGTTTGATGGCTGCCAACAGAGGATTGGATATGCTTCGTTCCACTCCGTTCGGAAATACGCTTACCAAGGAATTTGCAGAGGCAACCATTGAAGAGGAAAGCATGGGTAAAGGCTTTTCTACCGATTTTCTGGCTGTCAGTTTTTCTTCTACCGATTATATCGGCCATGCTTATGGTCCCCGCTCTATTGAACTCGAAGACTGTTATCTGCGTCTGGACAGGGATCTGGCTGAATTCCTGAAGTTTCTGGATAAATACATTGGTAAAGAGAATGTGCTTGTTTTTCTTACCGCCGATCATGGAGCGATTGATGTACCGAATTATCTGATCGATAAAAAAATCCCGGCCGGATACTTCAATTATAAACCTGCTATTGATTCTCTCAAAAAGCATCTGAAAACACATTATGGAGATACGCTGGTGCAATCATATTATAATCAGCAAATCTATCTGAACCATTCTTTTATTGATGATAAAGGGCTTTCGGAAGAATATATAGAACAGGATGCGGCCGATTTCATGCTTCGTTTTCCGGGTGTAAATTCAACTCTTTCGGCTTTCTCTCTTAAAACATCGAGCTTCGGAACCGAAGATCTTCGTCAACTGATTCAAAACGGATATATGGCCAGACGTTCGGGAGATGTAATGGTGACACTTAACCCGGCGTGGATTGAGTCGGAAAAACAAACGGGTACTACACACGGGGCGCCATATAGTTATGATACGCATGTGCCGGTATTGTGGTATGGATGGAACATTCATCCGGGCAATACCATTGATCCGGTCAGGACCATTGATATTGCACCTACTATTTCTATGATGCTGAATATCCCATTTCCCAGCGGGTGTACCGGAAAACCGATACCGGCTGTCCTCAATAGTCAGAAATGAAAAAAGAGCGCATTTTTACGCGCAGTATCCTCCTCATCGGGTTCATCAGCCTCTTTAATGATGTTTCCAGTGAAATGTTATATCCCGTATTACCGGTATATCTGCGTTCCATCGGTTATACCGCTATCTGGATAGGGTTGTTGGAAGGAGCGGCAGAAGCCATGTCTGGTTTTTCCAAAATGTATTTCGGCAAGCTTTCGGATAAGCATGGGCACCGTATGCCCTTTGTACAGTTTGGCTATTTTCTGAGCGCAGTAGCCAAGTCATCCCTTGTTTTGTTTGCACAGCCTTTATGGGTACTCTTTTGCCGCTTAAGTGATAAGCTGGGAAAAGGAGTCCGTACCGGCGCCCGGGATGCTGTGCTTACGGATGAATGCACCTATGAAAACAGGGGCAAGGTATTCGGTTTTCACCGGGGTATGGATACCCTGGGTGCAGCCATAGGTCCTGTGTTTGCATTGTTATGGCTTAGGGTCTTCCCGGGTTCGTATAAGATGTTGTTCCTTTTTGCTTTTTTTCCGGCTCTGGTAGCTGTCGGCCTTGCCTTTCTGATCCGTGAAAAAAAAGCGGCCCCTTCCTCTGCTCCCGGAGGAAAAAAGATTCTTTCCTTCTTTGGATATTGGAAACAAAGCAGTGTCCCTTTCAGAAAGCTGGTGGCAGGAATCGTTTTCTTTGCCCTTTTTAACAGTTCTGATCTTTTCCTCCTTCTGATAGCCCGTCAGCATGGATTGAATGATGAGGGATTAATACTCGCATACATTTTCTATAACCTTGTATATGCATTGGGTTCCTATCCTTTCGGATGGATAGGCGATAAATGGGGTATGAAGCTTAGTTTTTGTTTAGGTCTTTTCTTCTTTGCTCTTACCTATGCCGGTATGGCCTTAACTACAGGACCTGCTGCCGTGTTTGTGCTCTTCTTTATCTACGGTTTATATGCAGCCGCTACCGATGGGGTTTCCAAAGCATGGGCCTCTAAAATGATACCGGCTAAAGAAAGTGCAACCGGTTTAGGATTTCTTGCCGGCTGCACCAGTATCGCCGCCATCTTTGCCAGCACCTGGACCGGTTTTGCCTGGGATTCATTCGGCCCTTCCACCGCCTTGCTTATAAGCGCCATTGCGGCATTGGCTACATTTGTGTATCTCTTATTAATGCCGGGGCGTACGACTTCCTGAACAGTCGTCTTTCTTCATTTGTTTTCATACCTTATCTTTTAATCGCTCCCTTAAGAAGCTTCATAGTGCCAATACCAGATCTATAATCAATATGGGTTTGTTAGGATCAAACGAAGAATATGCTTCGATGGTGAATGACCACTGGGCAGCATTATTGTTCGGGTTGTGGTTTGTAAGCCATTGTGTCAGAACTCCTGTCAGCGAATCGGCAAATGCCTGCCCCTGATCTCCGGTAGTTAATTGAAACGGAGTTGCCAGCACCACCGGAAGTGCAATGGTATTGTTCATTCCAATCAGGTTATACTCATACGACGCCTGCAGTTTAATGGTCAGGCTGCTTTGTACCACCCCATCTGTAAGTGCTTCGCAAAGGGCACGCATATTATTTTGGAGAGGGCGATTAGTTATAACAGGATAATTGACTGTGGCAATTTGAGAAATATCAATAAGCCCGTTGCAGCTAAGAAGCGGTATGAGTTTGTCATAAAATTTCACCATCGGTGTTTGATACACAAACAAGGAATTGGTGGTCTGCCACGATCCGTCATTATTTTGAAGCAAATCCTGGTTACGTAATACCTGAACCCCTGCCCATGCATTCTGATCCAACAGAATATCAAGGTTCGGTAAGCTTACCGTTCGAATTGGATCTATATTCCTGTCGATATACAACAACGGTTGACTTGCAACATTGTTAAATGTAAAGGCGTTCGGTGTTTTAGGTACGGGAACTGCGGTGTATCCAGCAATAGTGATTGCAGGTATAACCGGCAATTGATTTTTCGGATCGGGTGTAATGGTTACAACAAGTGCATCGGTTACAGCTTGTCCCGTTTCAACGACCGTGAAATTCAAAGTAGGACTTACACTAACCGGTGTTTTCAGGGCAGGTTTTTTCTGTGTATTACGCGGATTTACCTGATTCCAACTTCCCCATGCCGTTGCAATCACACTAATAATGCTGGAGAAAGCATCCACTGCAAATTGTGCCTTGGTAAAGGTAGGTGTGTTTCCAGCAACATCTTTCGGAGTAAGCTGAGCCAGATACATTTTTAAATCAGCACTGATAGCAGGATAAGCACTGATAAACTGAGCCAGGGCTTCCGGAAGCAGAATAGGATCGGTTGCCATTCTGCGGGTCATCATTGTGGCGGAAGCCGGGATATTGAACTGTACCTGTGTTTCTATAGTATCCTGAGCAGCAACAGCATTTTGATAATTATACTCATACGTCCAGTTGCGGGCCTGTGCAAGGGTTACATAATTCTCACCGGTGGTGTCATTTACCGGATAGTCTAAACCTTGCAGCGTAATGGATGGTGGAGTAGGATAAGCCCGGAGTGGAACAGGAATGACTACTGGTCCTATCTGACCCAATGTCGGATCAAGCGGGATAACAAAGGTGAGCCATGTGGAGGCCAGGTAATCGCTGATGCCTTCCACATTCTGTATCTGTTGTTCAATATGACTTACCTGATAATTCATTTCCTTAAAGGCAAAGCTTCTGCTATTGGATGCCTGCCTGGCCTGAAACATATAACTGAGCCAGGAAGCCCCCTTGCCTAAAGGAACTTTAGAGGTGCTTAATGAATAATCGGTTGATGCCGGAACAACGCCATCGTCATCCGGAACATAAGGACCGTTTCCGACCATATTACCATACAGCCAGGGTACAAAAGGAGCTTGAGGCGGATTGTTATTAGATCCGGTGTATCCCGATTTGATCGTTACGGGTGTTTGCACGGAAGCTACATAGCGGTAAGCATTGGAAAGCTGATTAAGAATTTGTTGTTTCCAGTTTTCCTGGGCATTTCCGTAGTTGGCTGCGGCCTTCTGTGCATCGGTAAGAGCCATAATAGAATCGATGGTTCCTTCTATCGCTTCTGCCAGTTGTTCCTTGTATTGGAGCACTTGAGAAAGACTGGTGCCATTGTCAAGCAGGAATGCTGGTACGGCATAAGCCGGACTCAGGAAGGTATCGATCGCATCCAATAACTGTGCACCCCATACGTCCAGATCAATGGATGTAAAAGTTTTTGCAACAGAATTACCTGCCGGATAAGCTGTTCCTGTTTGATAAGGAAATATGTTCGCATTGATAGTCTGAAGTGTCAACGCCAGCGGAATCGGTGCAAAAAAGAATACTTGCGAAGTATCAAAGGTATACTGGATACCACTTACTCCTGTAGTATCAAAGCGCACTACCCAAACCGGAGGAGTAACAGAAGTTCCGATAGCGGCCGACCCGGTACTTGTTGCTACTTTAAGATTAATACCGGCATTCGGTTGATTAAGAAATGCTGTTTCAAATTGCTGACTGAAATAGATCAGAGAAAGAGCAGAAGTATCATTGTTACAAGGGTCGTTTTTAGAAAGAGGCTGAACGGTAGTGATTGCTGTCACTACACCCATACCCAGGGATTTGCCGCTGGGGTCTACCGGGTTATTGAAATTAGGATCAATATTCGTGGTACGTTGAAGAGTTATGGATGTAGTAAGGGCAAACGTATCACTGTAAGCTGCAATATTTGCCGGGTTGATTCCGGATGTTATCAAATAAGGGTTTGCAGGTGGATTAGCAGCCGGCGTTGTAGGGTTGCTGATATAATACAGATACTGAGCAATTGGAAGTACAAAATTTTTCAGCAAGGCAGAAGTGTCAATGGTCCTGTTACTTCCCGCAGGAGCCGAAGCGGAACCATCTATGGAAGTGTTAAAGAACATAATGATGTCAGAACTGTGAATCAGCTGATAATACAATTGCATGTATATGAGTAAGTCGGCTGTAGCATTATTTTTTGCAGCAGCGCCTGTATAACGGCCTGTGTTGAAACAGAAGCCGAGCGTGATCTGAGGCTGATTACCGGCTGATCCGAAAACATAATACGTAGATACCGAAGGCCATTGAGAAACCGCCTGTAATGTATCTGTATAACCCAGGAACATATTTACCTGCGAAGTTGCCGGGCTGCCCCATGACAAGGGCTGCTGGTTACCGAACATGTCCTGCCAGTTAAGCTGAATTTTAACGTTTGTTCCCACGCCGGCATAAGGATCGAGGAAGGCGGGATCGGGCGATGTATTTGTTGAAGGCTGCACATATTTATTGTACTGAATAACTCCGCTTAAACTCCAGTCATTAGGTCCTCCGGTAGTGATACCCGGTTGTGGTTGAACATTTCCGTTTTCATCCAGAGAATTGGAGGGACCGGAAGGAAGCAGATTATAGTAATTGGCAATGCCGGGTAATGACATCCCTACCAGGTTGAACTGATTATTAAGATAAATCTGATCCTGCGCCCTGGAAGGAGCACCGGTAGAAGGTGGCTGATAATCGCCCGGATATTGTACTACCGATTGATAACCCACAGAACCTTGAGAAAGCAAAGCCGAACGCACCAGGATGGAATCGGACTGAGCATAGACAGAGGGTTTGTTACCGGTAAACTGATCACCGATAATCACGGTGTTCAGGAATGACTGAGGAAGGAAGGAGTTATAAGTAATAAGGAATTGCAGTTGTCCGGTACCGTTCTCGTTAAAGAGTGCATCGGGCAAACCTTTTCCATCTGCAGTAGTAATGTAGTAGAAGTAAAAGCCCCCTGAACGTACAATACTGCATTCCCATAGCTTGGTGATAAAATCACCGAAGGTATTGAGCGTGTTACGCTCCGGTGTTGAAGTAAGCATAGTACGGCTTAGGCTTGCCGTTGGATTGGTTTCTGTGGATAGGTTGGCCTGCACAATGGCTGCATTCAGGGCGCCATTAGCTGCCGAAATGTATCCTCCCGAAGAAGAGCTGGTAGCAGCCGGCTGATACAAGATCTGCACCTGACTTATAAAGCTATCGCTTCCTCCGCCCTGGGAATTCATATAAGCTATGATATTCTGAAGGTATACGATACCTGTATCATCGGCTCCGATCAAATTGTACATATTGCCGGATATCGGCGTGGAAAGTGAACCTCCAGCCGAAATTTTCTGCACATTCACATTTACAATGGTGGACCAGGAAGAAAGCTTGATAACACCTCGTGTGATCGTGTCACCGGATGGAGTAATCGTCTTTAGGTCGAAACTCAGTGCAGGGTTTGTATTGGAAGCAAGAATAGTTTGCAGCGTGGATGGGAGCTTCCAGATAGAAGGATTGCCTGCCACTCCAAAGTAATTGCCCGGGTACTGCCATACAATATCATTACCTACGGTGAAAGATTGAGGCCTGTCATAATAATTTACCATCGCGGCCGGTTGCTGCAGATAAGTAGGACTTAAGCTAATGGTCCGGATATCGCTGATACGCTGAATATCATTCGGACCGATAGGAATCGAAAGACTGTTTCCTCCACCGTCAAAACCAAGCCAGGTGGCTGCCGGATTCTTCAAAAGCATGACCATATACTTGTCAGTAGATGCCAGTAGGGGAATGGAAAACTGCTGACCGGTTATTACATATAACTGCTGTATGGTTGTGGTAGTAGGGTCTGGAGGAATGGGTAGGCGCATACCATGCATCAGGAAGCGCGAAGCCATACCCGCCAGATTTTGTATGGCAGAAATCGTATTGACTCCGGTAATCAAGTCCGAAATCACGATTTGTTTCTGACCGGAAGGAAGGGTAGCCCCATTCGTATTTACGTAGTCCAGTGCATTCTGGATCATCTGTTTCGTAACGAGCGAGAAAAAGTCGGTAAGAAGGAACGTAGGGAATGACAGGTTTTCCTGACTCACAAAGGTGGGGTCGGTTACCTGTGAGCAAATTGAATTGTCGTAATACTCACTCGTGGCTCCGCTTTCATAGTTGACAGAGAGTGATTGCAACAATTGAGAAATACCGGTGATATAGTTCTGGGTACCTGTCGGGCTCTTTACAGAGAAATCTGTTACACCGCTTAATGTTCCATTCAGGGATGTTTGTAACTGCATTTCCGGGAAAGGAGGGAAGACGGAAGCGGTTAATTCAATCGAGCTGTCCGGGTCTATAGCCTTCACCATAAAGGTGAAATAAGCCTGAATGAAATGTTGTATGTCATTCAGATTGGTGGGGTCGCTATTGGAGTAGTTAAACGGTGCGGCACTGTTGGGTTGAGAGTTAAACCAGCAAAGCAGCAGAGCCAGGTCGTCATTCGTTACTGTTTGGGATGCTAAGGCCGATACTTTGGTATTAGTCTGTCCGCTGTTGAGCAAGGCATTGATTGCCCAGCTTAAAGCCCCGACAGCCAGACTACCGAGCGAACCGGTGCTGGTATCTGTGCTTTTCGGACTATCGGTATAAATCATCGCCACATACTGAGGGCCGGGTGTTCCTTCCGATGATATCGTCAGGTGTGGCATGAAGTACAGGGTTACAAGCGGTTGTGTTCCTGTATCCCAGATAAGAGGCTGCCATTTAAGAACCGCTGGTGTGCCGAGCAGATTGGGTGATGCCAAACGCATAGTACGCGCTGCAGATGGAAGCCGGCCTGTATTCCAGGGCGCATCCTGGGTATGATCGGTTCCGATTGTAAAGGAGGCACTGATGGTAGCGCTGAAACTGAAAGAGATATGGATTTTGAACAGACCCAGGTTAATGGTGATGGTTAATGAAACACTCACTCCCGCAGTAAAAGAGATGGGAATGGACATATAACTTTCGATCGTAATCGAGATATAGATATAGGCGGTAATATCAAATTGAGCAGAGATAATGGCAAAATTGACGGTTCCATATATACGCCCCGTTAATCCCATAGTGCCTTGCAACCAATAATAGACTTCATTGTGCGTATCTACCATGCTTGGATTTGCAGTAAAGAAACCCAGCACGCCCTGAAAAATTCCTACCGCAGTTAATGATAAGCCGGCCTGAAGGATACCGGCATCGATGGTCTTGCCAACACCCAATGAAAGCCCCAGTCCGAATTCAATAACAGGATTGAAAGAGCCGCAGGTTGTAGCCGGAACACTTGTTGATGTGGCTCCGCTCAGATAGCCGAAATAGAATCCACCAGAACCGAGGAAAGGAAATACCTGTACTGTAAATGAGCGCGAAAAATCCGTGATGCTGGCCGGAAAGCCGAAGTCAAGATAGAAATTGCCGTTGGTGTAAATCTGTATTCCTATCACGGGCAGTGTTACAGAAACAGCCCCGAACTGAAGTGTACGGAATTCATCCGGAACCTGCAGGTCAACCTGGTAAACACCAATACTGTCGTTTATCTTCTTGTAAAGAATTTCAAAATACAGATTGCCGAAATACTGAGCCGTCTTATCAACGGTGATCATCAACCCATAAATATTTGGATCGTTGAAGACGATAGCCATGCGATAAAATTTGGCTACCGTAAAATCTGCTCCGATTAACCAGTTGCTGTTATCATCAAAAACAAGGGTGCCGGGTTGTGTAGATCCGCTTGCTGCCGAAATAGGGATGGCGGTGGATGATGAGCTGGGTGCCGTCTTTACAGCGGCTTCCATGGCATCAATGGCTGCTTCCACATTACTTAAATCACCGGCCTGATATATAGATATATGTTGTCCCAATGCCAGGAAATGCAGATCGAAGAAATCCGTTCCCAGACCGGGAACAGAAGGAAGATCCTGCACAGGACAGTTGCCGGCCAGTTTTTTTGCATTCGGATCTTCCGAAGAAGCGGAGATCGGGATACCCAGGAAAGTTCCCTCGAAACTGAGATAAACACCGTTGGTATCTTTAGTGAGGGTGATATTGGAAAGGGTGATGAAAACCAGATCGATGCTGTTGGAATAGGTCAGCGTCATGGTATCCTGTGTAGAATCCGCCGTATTGCGCACATAGGTAAGTGAAAGTCCGCTCAGATCAATTGTATTCAGCACATTCCAGGGAGCGGGTAAAGTAAATCCCTTATCGAAAGAGGCAATCAGGTCTGTGATGATACTGCCCAAAGACATATTGGTAAAGGTGATCGTGATGGTATCCTTGGTGCCGCCTGTTACGGGTACACTGGTATAATCACATTTAATGCCTTTCCAGATCAGATATACTTCTGTTGTTGAAGAGCCGAAGAGATAGCCGATGGTGAAGTCGAGACCGAATAAGGTTACATCGCCTATAATAGAGCCGGATGCAGCGCTGTTGGTATAGGTAATATCTACTGTAGCATCGACAGAAAAATTAAACGACCCGAAAACCAATTGCCATATAACCTCACCTGTGAAATGGTAAGTAGATGGAGTATTGGTTGAAGCATTAGGAACCAGAGCGGTGAAAGAAACATTTTCAATGTCGAGCACAACTCCTCCATTACTTACCCAGCTTGGAATCGTATCTATTCCAAAAGGTTTTAAGAACGTGAAGGCAATATCAATCAAGGAAATAAGTTGTCCTGTTCCGGTACTTCCTCCATACGTCCAACCGGTTCCGGTGTATCCTGCAAAAACGGTGATATCAACACCAGAAGGAGTTCCTCCCGAAGGGGGAGGACCGATATGGAATGTGCCACCTATCTGGCCGCTGGCTGTTCCCTGCTGACTGTTGATGGTGAGCCCAAGAGCCGTAAGGGTGAAAGAGAGTGAGGAGCCGATGGTAAGAAATGTCCAGTCCGACTGGATACCACATGATAAAAGATACGTTTGTGAAGAAGGGGCAATGGTAAGATTAAAAGCGGTAATGGCCGAATTAAGATCAATGGTTACACCGGGTAGAAACAAACCAAAGAGATCCCCGAGCTGTATGGCTCCCTCTTCCAGTATAACGGATGCGCTGAAATTGGGTACTGTTGCCGAAACCTGCAAGGTGTTGGAGCCAGCAGCGCCTATTGTAAGATCACCGGTAATAGTAAAAGAAGCGGCCCGGTTTGCAGCATCGCCAGGCGCAGTCACAGTACAATTAATTGCAATACCAGTAACTGATAATCCAGGTAATATCTTCCAGCTCCATGTTGGATCCGTGCCTATGTTGAGGGCAATATAATCAACGGTTGATGTTGCTTCGTTGTATTGAACATCAATGGTTTGAAGACCCAGATCGGTAAGGGTGCTGAACGGCTGTGGTAAGGCAGCGCTCAGATTGATACCTCCTACAAGCTGAAAAATATTGGAAATATTGGGATACTGTTTGGTAACCGGATCCGGTTGGAAGATACCTTGAAATACCCAGGTATTGTTGACAATGGGGAACTGCATCAGCACTTCCAGATCGAACCCCGCGGCAATTGTTCCACCGGCCCATCCAATAACGGGTAACCCGGCTTCTGCTGTGGTGGTTTTAATTACCGGCAAGCCTATGGAAAACCAGTTAACTCCCGGCAAGCTTAGTTGCTGACCGGAAAACGACACATCCAGATCGGAATAAAGTATGCTGCTTGTGATATAAAACGTAATGGTGGAAGGTGTTGCGCTAAATCCGAACGAATCGGTTGCCCCTGCAATCAATATCGTATTCTGATCCGGCATGGTGATAACAGCCGTATCAATAGTCAACTGTTTATCTGGCACAAAGCTGGCGTAGGCGCTTGCAGAATTGGTCAGCTTAAGTGCTGTCAGGGCATTTACGAATGCTAACTGCTGTTGTGTGTTGACCTGTTTTTGCAGGTTGGTATAAAGTGTTTGAAGATCTTGACTTGTCATAGCAGTTCGTTATTGGATCAGGCGTCTAGGCCATTTACATATTGAAGAAAATAGTTCAAACCGAGAATAAGTTTGTCGTTGCGTTCATCGTGATAGAACGTGGATAAATTAGTGAAGTAAGTGGCAGTGGGAGAGTCGGCAGTATATGCAGCTTGTATGAAAGCCTGGATTTTGCCAATAGCCGACGCGGCAATATCTTGTTCTGGTGCCAGGGCGGTGTTTAAGACTGAGGCAGAAGTTATTAACTGAAAGGCCTGTGCTTGGGTGGCACGGACAATATCTGATGGCAGAGCATTCAGGGGCAGTGTAGGGTATATTCTGGAGAGCCTTGCAATTGCTGTGTCTCCTGCTCTAATTTCGGATTTAACAAGATTCAGATATGGGATATTCAGATTAAGTACCAGGTTAGCGGTTCCTTTCCCTTCAAAAATGCAAGGCAGCGTACTTTGAGAATACAAATAATTAAAAGCCCCAACGGGAAGACCGTTGAATTTGACAATAAGGATACTGGTTGCTGTGAGAGCTTCAATAATTCCCGCTAACCCCTCCACATTGAACATGACAATTTGTGTGCGTGTGCTAAGGGTATTGGCACCTGAATAAGTATTGATATTAGGTATTGCGGGAACAGGAGCTGGTTCGGGGGCTGTAGCTAACATCGCTGTCAGCCGGGTATACACCCCATCAGTTATATTCGCTAACATCGGGATAATTACAGCACCTCTCAATCTCTCCGGATTAGCTTCTCTATCTTGTACCCTGGCAATGGATGCAATCAGATTGTATAAAACCCATTCCACTCTTACATTTGGATTTGTTTCTATGCGTCCCTGGGTATCTTCTCCGGGAACATCACCTATTCCATACACAGGTAAGAGATTAGCCGTAGCTTCTGCTCCGGTGGTAGCAGCCAGAATTGCCCTGTAAGGGGCTACTTTCGTGGGAGCAGCAGCTGTAAATTGATCATAATTGATTTGTGGTGCAGGAAGGTAATATCCCTGCCCTGTACGGTAAGATGCACTTCCAAGAGCAACCTGAGCCTCCAGTATTATATACGTGTCTGCTGCCTGACTGAATCGTTGGATAGCATTTTGTTTAGCCCACTGAAACGGTTGAAGTTTTAAAAAAAAATTTGTTTTTGTTGCTGTTGCCAGATTAGTTGCTTCCGTATCATATCCTCCGGTAATTCCAAATTCAAGCTGAGGGTAGTCATCAGGATTTCCTGTAAAGGTCGCGAGTGCTACAAATGTAACCGTAATGCCAGCGAATGCAATTGGTGCCGGGGCTTCTGGATTCAGACCGGGAATCAGCAGAGCCAGCTTTTTCAATGTTGCTCCAGCTTCTCCAGCTTCATAAATGATCTGTGCATTCCGGTTAAAACCCAATACCGCTAAACGGCTAAGGATACCAATGGTAGTTGCCTGATGTCCAAGTCCGGGGGATGCAGGAACATATACACGTATCGTGGCCAAATCGTCCCCGGCCAGAAAATCATGGATTAACTGTTTCTGAGCTGGTAACCCTTGTTCAAAAATAGTTGTTACTGCTTCACCAAGTCCTCGTACTAAATCTATCAGTGGCATAAGCTCTTATTGTGTTTTTATTTTTTATCAATATCTGGCTATCAAGTGCCGGCATTCAGATTTGCAAGCCATGAAATCAGACCTCCCATCAGTTTGTCTTGTTCTTCATTATTATAAAAGGTACGTAGTGCAGCAAACTCTTTTCGCAGCGGTGCGCCATCAGCTGTTGCATTACGCAAGAATTTGCCGATGACAACATTCGGAAGGCCTCCGGAACCACTGGTTTGAAGTATCACCTCCCAAACCATTGGATCCATTCCTGCTGCCAAAGAAGCTTGTAAACAATATTTTCCAAAAGGGGTGGTACCCGGATCGGTTTCATAAGGAGGGAGACGAAAAATGTTCGGAGCTCCGCTTGTTTGAAGATGTAAAAATGGCTTGCCAAGATTCAGTGCCAGACTAGCTGTTCCCATCCCTTCAAATACATGGCAAAGAGTGGTAAGACCAAAAACATAATCAAAAATGACCTTTGGCACATTTTCAATTGCTGCCAGAATGATATCGTATTTCCCGCTTTTTGCGTAAGTTGAAATATTATCTCCTGTACAAAGGGTTGCTGTATCAAGGATCACTACCCGTTTGAATGCTTCAAAATATCCCCGCTCTGTCAGATACTCCATCCTGTTCGGATACTGATCTCCGCTTTCAACAGTTCCTTCCTCATCAACAACCTTACCAGTCATAAGGTCACGCAAAAAATCATATGAACCGGGATCCGAAGTAGCCATCATGGGAATGATGACTGGCTTTGCATCCTTAGTAATTTGTTTATAATAAAGAATACCGGTAATAAGATTGAAGAATATATCTTCAGCCTGACCTAAAGGCCTGCCGGGCGAAAAATAGACCGGCACCAACTGAGCTTTTTTTGACTGGACTAATGCATCAATTACTCCAACGCACCCGGACTTTCGGGCATCTATCCCAGTGAATATCTCAATCTGTGCTTGGGTAAGAGCCGGATCAGGAACATAATAAGACCGTAATGGTAATTGCTGTGATCCAGGGAAATTATAGGTAACAATTCCAGATGCGCCTTGAAGGATATAAACTCTGTTGGTTGCATCTACGGTATCAGTACCTGTCCATAGGTAAGGTTGAAGACAACAGAAACTGGTTACTCTTATTTGTGCAAGTAAAGCATCGCTGTTACCATCCCAGCCTCCTGTTATACCAAGAGTTACCGAAGCAGGAGCTGGGGTAAAATATCCAGGAGCAAGACTGAAATAAATGGTAGCTCCCGGTACATCAAAAGAAGCAGCGGGGTCGGCTGGTAAGCCAAGAATAAGAATACGAAGCTTCTGCCAGGCGGTTAGTCCTGGAGCTCCATCGCTATAAACAATCCGGATACGGGTAGCACCCATTCCAATCAATCGGTTCATGATCAGGATAGAGGTGGCCTGATGCCCGAAATTACTCGTAGCCGGCATCCAGATCCGTATTTCTTCTCCTGCTGTTGCGATGGCTCCTATTTTGGCAAGTACCGCTGTTCGCGATGTTGCAAATACACTGCTATTGGAAGAACTCGAAGAGGAGCTCACTGATTTCAATAGTGAATGGATGGAAGGACGTGACATTTTATGAGATCAATTCAGATATTAATCAGGATTCGAGGTAAGCGGCATACCAACCCATGCTTTGTGGCTGACTGGTAGAAGAAGCGGGATTTCCGAAGAGGAAGAAGCTGGTACTGCCTCCGGGTGGGAAAGAGAGCGTAAATACTTTCAGATCGATATTGTTAATCTTCATCAGATATGATACCCCATCGCTTGCCACCAGAAGTTGAATACTTCCTATATCCACCCTCAGAATGCCTTGCAGACTTAAGAAAGGGGCCTGTGGATTTACTCCCGGCAATTGCAATCCGGCGGCAGCCCCCGTGGCCCCTACATTCCATCCGATTACAAAGGTGGCATTAAACCCTGCGGCACTGGCAAGAGCACCGGGGGTACCCATATTAAGCGTAAAGACCAGTCCATACCAGTTGCCCGAAATGTCCTGCTGTTGCTGAAGCCCCGGCAGATTTACATCCAGAAACCCCTGAAGACCGGGTGTACTCGTTGCATCACCACTGGTCATACCCGTTAGCTGCAATGGGAAATGTGGGTAAAGACTGGCACGACGGGGTGTACTATTGCCAATATCGAATGAGATCTGCCCTATATCGAATGTAAAAGTCTGACTCGTCGGTTTATCAAGCGGGAAGGAGAGATCGACAAACAAATTCGAAAAAGCAAGTCCGCTGCTGTTTGGAGCAAGTCCAATTTCACTTCCGAATGAAAGCAGGTCAAACCCTTTAAGCGAAAAGAAATTGATATATCCCCAAAAGGAAAAACGAGCATCTACTGCCGCATCCGGTGTCGTACTGTTTTGTGAAACAATGGTATTAAAGGAAGCTTTAAGTATTTCTACCTCATTGATGATCTGACTGTCGAGATACAAGAGCTGATCTCCCGTGGTATTGAATGTGTAGGAGGGAACCCCATCATGATTTTCATAGGTGCCGTCCAGGATAACCAGATTCTGTCGGTTGGTACTTTTAACCGTTTCTCCAAAAAGCTTATTAAGGGTAATGGCAATATAACTGCTGAAATTGACAATTTTTGAATTGACAAATAATACCTTCAGCGTAAGTACCGAATAAACATAATCTACCGATGTATTGATAGGAGCCTGTGTCTGATAGTTGGTGACCGAACTACCGAGCGATTCGTAGGTCTGGTCTTCATAATCTATTAACCCGAAAAGAGAACTGGCGGGTTGCATAGTTAGTGTGCCGCCATTATTCTGTATAATACTCAGGTCAATACCAAAATGGTGAGCATTAAAACGCGACAGATCGATGCCTGCTAGCAACCCCTGCAACTCTGCCGGAAAATTATCAAGATCAACCTGCACACCCAAGGCTACCATTCCTTGCCAGGTAGGATCTGTGGCAATGCTATTGAATTTGGAATAATTCAGATCGCCCCCTTTAAAACGATTGATCCCATCCTGGATGTATTGCTGCAACCACATGGAGATATTCGGTAGCCCGGCATTGGAGTTGTCATTAAAGCTGTTGGGCGTATTCCACAGCTGAATATTCTGTACCCGGTCTATAAGGGCACCTCCGCAGAATTTAAAAATCAACACGTTATTGTATTGACCAAAGGTGTCGGAAATAGGTACATTCAGAATAAAAGGCCAGCCTTCAATGTACATTTCATTGTTAAAATCGCCCAGAACAAATGTTTTGCCATCAGCAAGCGTTTCGTTATAAGAGATCACCAGAAACAGCTGATTGCTTTGAAAGGCCGACTGAAGTGTAGCTCCCAGGGTTTCAAAGGAAAGAGTGTATACAGGAGATAATCCTCCTCCTGCAACTGGATATTGATTGCTGGCCAGCTGCAGTATATCCCAAACAAAGGTGGTCGTATCTACGGCTACATAAAAACCTTGCGGACTGGTGGTGCAGATGCATCCATCGGGACAGGCGGCAACACCAGCTGTCAGATTAGCTGTTGCCATTGCTTTTTTTGCAAGAGCTCTTTGTTTCACAGCATTCTCAGCCTGCTGGGAAAGATTTTGCGCCACAATTGTTCTGCGCGATGGATTCAGGATCTGCTGTTCAAATTGTTCCAGACTCACACCTTGAGGGAAGAGGGTATTGCTGCTATATGCTACCAGCGGGAAAAAGAAATTAGCAGAAGCCTTGGAAATAGTGCCTGAGTTGGCAGGGTAATACCCCAGAAAGTTGCTGTCTTTAGGAATACCATCCAATCCGGCCGAAAAGAGGGCTGCTCCCTGTGCCTGAGCATGATATACAATATCCGGATTGCCTGTTGCTCCTTTCAGGATAGTACCCCAGGTGGTGAGATAATCTGTAGTGAGCCATTTTTGCGTGGTATTGCTTCCAACCACATTGCCGGTTGAACTTACGGGAAATTGAGGAGTAAAAGCCGCCTGATTGGGTTGGAGCACCAGCTGGTCGCCTGTAGCAGCGGATGTCTGAGGTGTGAAACTAATGGTTTCCAGTCCCGATAAACCGCAAAGCAAACGCATCTGCCCATTAGTGTCCGTATATTTTGCAATACTACTGTCTATATTAATCGTAAAACTTCCTGCCACTGTCAGATACCAGGGATAGCTGGGGTTTTCTGAAGCCGGGCTGCAAAGCAGCATCATGGCCGATCCGGCAACCGGATAAACCTGACCGCTTGCATCTTTTGTAAAGTTGGTAATGGGGATCAGACTCAAAGGGTACCCATAATCCGTTACAAATGCAGCCGGGAGAATGGAGTTGGAAATGGCATAGTTGGAAAGTGAAAGTGTTTGTCCCGTATACGCGAAATAGGTATTCAGGCCAGCCTTATTCAGCAAATCGAAAGGATATACGCTGCAAGCCGTCAGATACAGATAATTGGAAACGCCATTGATAAAGAGAGGGAAATTCATTTCCTGAATAGCTCCTGAAGTGGAGTCGGGATAGAAATATTTCATTCCCACATCAAAGGCATCCATACCACTAAGGGTGTCAAAGCCGGTGATGAAAAGCATTTTGCCCATTCCCTGACCAACCAGGGGAATGGTGAAGCTATTGATGATATTGGCATTGGCTCTTAGTTCGTTACATACAAGCTGGGCCGATCCATAAGGCTGATTTTGTGGTACCGAAACACTGAAAAGAGAATTGGTCAGATCGGCATTTATATTGATACCCGAGCTGAGTGCAACGGCCAGGAAGTTATTGCCGAAATTATAATTGAAATTAGCAAGGATATTATATTTTCCTAGGCCTCCCGATAGCCATATCATATTGGCTGTGGCCGTACTGGGAGCTACATTGGGATTACTGAGCCAACCGATGGCATTTGTAAAATAGGGGAGTATGTTGCTTGGAAGCGCTTGTGCCGGATAAGCTTGAATATTGGACACCAGGGTGGCCCCTGAAATAGTGGGTGTCAGGGCGGAGAAAAGAAAAAAACCGTTTAGTTGAGAAGCATCTGTGAAAGAGAGGGTTGTTTTGCTTGTCGTTTGCCCCTGTAGCAGGATGAATGCGCACCAGCAATTTCCGCCGGTTGAAATAAATAAAGAAGGGCTACCGGAACCTGCATTGCTAAAGGAAATATCCGCCATAAGGAAATTATATAATGCGTTTTATAACGCTATGGTTTAATGTACCATCCTACAATATCTCCTTTGAATGTGAACGTGGTTGAATTGGCGGTGTATTCAAAACTACCCTCCAACGTAGAAACCTGGTTGGACGATGTAAGTAGCAATCGAAGCAATCCACAGGCTTTACCCGTTCCTATTTGAACATCAAAGTTGTAGGTGGGAGAAATAGCACTTAACGTCCGTATTCCAACAAATTCACTGTTCACAAACAGTGTACATTGAACAGCGGTCGCTTGTTTAGTAAGGGTATAGGTGACAATCATGTCACCGAATTGTCTCGATCCGGTTCCTCCCGGCTGAACCATCAACACCTGTCCGGGGCTGGACGAGGATCCGGTTTGTGCCACCAACGGCGACATTTCCGCAGTAAGCAGCAGCAGCAATACGAGTAAACGTTTCATAGCTGTAGTGGTTCAGAACCGACAGAAAGAAATCCCTATGCATGCAAGAAGCACACATAGGGATATTGATTAACCAGAAACTACTAGCTTCCAGACCAGGTACAGATGGCCAGGCTGAAGTTAACAGGGTTGTTACCACTTTGGTCTGTTGCATTACCTGCAGCAGCCACAGATCCTTGAGTAATACCAAATGCCGCAGTAAAAGCAATAAGCGACAGGTTCACTTTTTGAAGACCAGCACCAATAACCAGGTTGCTGTATTGTGGTTGCATTGGCGACAGGGTTACTGTGCCCAGGACACCTGCAGCTGTTGAAAATACAACGGTAGCTACCTGTTGTGCACCTTGAAGAGCAACTGTAGTTGAAACAAGTACACTGTTTGACAATGGAACATTGTTGTTGGTAACGGGATAAGCCATAAAAATTAAAGATGTGAAGTTGTGCCTACTCTGTTATTTGGCTTTTCGGCATCGGCCAGTACTATATAATATAATAGGAAGCGCAGATGTCTGATATCATACCACCTCCTGTATTTTATCCTTTATTAGAACAATCCAAATACAGTACAGTGGTTGAGCCCGGAAAAGTGGAAATATTTAAGCTCATTTTATTTCCGCTTTTGTGATATTTCTTACATGTGTAAGAAATATCGCAAAATGTGCATAATCCATTCCTGTACTTTAACCCTTTTAAGAGGCTCATGTAAAGACAAGGTTAAAGCAATATGAGCCAGAAGTAAATGACTGACAATGATCGTGTTTTGCCCGGAGACAAAAAGAAGATATCTTTAAGTCATATGGTTTATAATATTGCAGGTAAAAGCTGGTTCAGTTGGTGGAGATGTTTTATCCTTTTCAGCATTGTTTTTGTATCCATTAACTATTCGGATTTAATATACTGGAAACGCCAGAAGACTCCCTTTTTTCAGGATACCAATCAGTATTACTCCTATTTGCCGGCGGCATTTATTCATCATGCTGTTCTTTTTAATTGTCCTGCCGATTACTGGCCCGTGGCTACACCCAACGGAAAGGCGGTATCCAAGATGACCATGGGTGTAGCTGTACTTGAATCACCTTTTTTCTTTATCGCTCATGTCATCGCCAATATAGACGGGTATCCTGCCGATGGATATTCAGCTCCCTATATCTGGGCCAATTACTGGGGTGTTATTCTCTATGTCTTTGTGGGGCTGTTGCTGTTGTATCAATCCCTCATCCTGTTTTTTAAACCATTAACGGCTTTTTTGTCTGTGTTTTCCGTCTTCTACGCCACCAATCTGCTTTTTTATACCATTTCCTTAGGGCAGATGTCCCATGCCTTTCTGTTTTTTCTCTACAGCGCCTTCCTGTTCTTCTTATTGCGCTGGGATAAGACAAATAAAGCTCGCTTTCTTTATCTCCTGGCTTTTATTGCAGGTCTTATCGCCATCACCCGTCCGCCCGATATGATCTTGTTTATTCTCTTTCCCCTCCTGGGCGTATATAACCGCCAAACGATGCGGATACGGTTGGCCTCACTGATATCCGAACGAAAACAGTTGCTGGTGGCTGCGGTAATATTCCTGCTTACGGTGAGTCCACAGCTCATTTACTGGAAAATAAATGCCGGACAGTTTTTCTTCGATACCTATGCAGGTGAACGGTTTTATTTCTCAGATCCTCAGATCATCAACTTCTTGTTTAGCTATCGCAAAGGGTTGTTTGCTTACTCACCCATTATGATGCTGGCCTTTATCGGTTTTATTCCTTTATATATCAAACACCGGTCACTTTTCTGGGCCGTACTGTTATTTACAGGGATCAATATCTTTGTGTTATCGAGCTGGTACGACTGGACCTATAGCGCCAGTTTTGGCAACCGGGCTATAATCCAAAGCTATGCCATCCTTATAGTGCCCCTGGCTGCCTTTTTTGAACTGGTAACAGGGATGTTTAGAAAAGAATGGATCAATGCCATCGCTACCTTCCTGATTGGAGTGGTTATTTATTGTTGTATGAGTTTGAATATAACCATGACAAAGGCTTATAAAAACGGATTGATTCATTACAGCGATATGAGTAAAGAAGCTTATTGGTATTTGTTCAACAAGGAACAACTGCCACCCGAAAAACTGGGAGAGCTGTATAAGCTGTATAAACCCCTGGATATTGAAGCCATGAAACTGGGACAGAAACGCGATCAATAAAGGATATGACCGGGCATAAGATTGAGTCAGGAAATAAGGCAAAGCAAATTCTTCAGCTGGATGGAATACGCTGTATAGCTATCTGCGCAATATTAATCGGGCACTGGATTGCCTGGGATACAAGCAACTATTTTCTCAATACCTTTCCCTGGACCCATGCCGTTATGCTTTTTTTTGTACTAAGCGGGTTCCTGATCACCGGGATCTTGTTAAGACTCAAAGAAAAAATAGAAGCCGGCCAAATAACCCCTGGATATGCTTTACGTGCTTTTTATTTCAGACGGGCCATTCGCATTTTTCCGATTTATTATATCTGCGTTTTTTATCTGACTTATATTAACTACCAGGATGTACGATCTGTATTTCCCTGGCTGGCTACCTATACGTTCAATATTTTAGATGCTGCCGGACGCGAGGTACCTCCTGCATTCAATCATTTCTGGTCTTTGGCTGTAGAAGAGCAGTTTTACCTGATATGGCCCTTTCTTCTATTAATGATTCCCCGAAAACATATCATGAAAGGCATTCTGGTATCCATTTTACTTTCTCTGCTATCAAAAGTGGGTTGTGCTATATTTTTCAGCGGTAACTGGAAAATGGGAGCTTATTCTTCCCTTAATCAGGTTATGCCACTTGCTCTTGGCGCCTTGGTGGCTTATTGCAGTATGTATAAAGAGAACTGGTTTTTCCGTATTTTTTGCAATCGTCTCTTTTTCTATTGCACCAGTATTATCTACTTTACGTTATTTTATATCAGCAAGCAGATGCCCGGGTCTTATGTGACAGTCATTATCGACGATTGTTTATTCTCGTTTTTCGCAGCTCAGCTGGTAGCTCTATGCAGTAGGGAAAAATTTAAATACTTGGGAAAGGCCTTGCTCGAAAACAAAGTGGTTACCTATATCGGCCGGATATCATACGGAATGTATGTGTATCATATGTTTGTGAGTTCCATTTTCTTGTCGGTCGTTTTTCCTTTTATTCATTTACCGGTATCCAATAAGCACCTGATGTGGTTTTATTATCTGGTGATAGTAATGGCGACATCGTCGCTTTCTTATTTTCTTTTGGAGAAGCCGTTGAATTCGCTGAAGAAGAGGTTTCCTTATTAAGAATGTTTTAGCTTGTTCCTTTCTTTTGCTTGTCCAAAAGAAAGGAACCGAAAGAAAAAGACACCACGAAAACCAACCGGAAGCTTTCGCTTTACTCACAGGCCTTTACCCTATAGCCGCGAAACCTCCGGTTCGCACTTTTCGTGGACGTCAGCCCGCCAGTTTGCGATTCGTTTACAGACTTTGTTGGCTAAAACGGTGAGCTTTGGTACTTCCGGCGGAGCCTAGAGCAAGTATGCTGCCAGGAACTCGCGGGTGAGGATTGACGGCACGCGATGTCGATTAGGTAGTGCGGTAGGAATCGTGCCGTCTTGCCCCGATAGCTATCGGGGTTTTGGTTCTTTTTTTTGATCAAGCAAAAAAAGAACAAATAAAAAGAACAAATGAAATCATTGGAAATTAATACCTTTCGGTTTAAAGCGTTATCACATGAAAAAATACAACACCCTCCTGATATTAAGTTTGTTTTTCTTCTCCTGTGCCAATAACAAGCCCAAAGAAGAAACCAACACCGTAGACTCGGTTGCGATGCGCAAACGAACCCTGGCTGAAGAACTTCCTCCTCCGTCGGATATACGCCAGTTTAAATGGTTTTACAGCGGATTTGTGAAAATCATTTCCCTGCATGCCGATACTTTGCTGAATAAACTCATCTATCCCGCTTACGGAGTCAATATCATTGAGTCGTCGGGGGCACTCCCGCATCTTACCAATGTGAAATCTTTTTCCGATTTCAAAACGATGAATAATAAAGCCTTTTATGATTTTGATACCCAGGTGCTGATTTGTGATATCCAGGAAGAAGATCTGCCTAAGATAGATTGTAATGCCAAGGATCATTGGACCAAGACCGGCTGCTTTACCCGGGAAGCCAATCCTTTAAAGGATTCTAAAATATGGGAATACTGCAGCTTGTCTAAAGAGCAGATGGATAAAGTAGTAGAATCATCCAGAACCATTACCCGCACCGTGGTGCTAACAGGTAATTATACCTATTATTTCTCCCTTATCAAAGGAGGATGGTGGCTTACCTTCGTGGATATGCGCAAGCCTTGTGAAGCTTAGAAAAAAAGCGGCAGGAGGCAGGAGCAGGCTTGCCAGCCGGAGCTTTAGCGAAGGCTGGAGGCATATAATCAGCGGCAGGAGGCAGGCGCAGGAGGCAATGAATAAAGGAAAAAGGTAGCAGTTATAATGTTTTCAGTGCCGCTACTGTCTTGGTTAGCATATCATCTGTAAAATCAAGATGGGTCACAAAGCGTATCGTTTGTTTGCCGAATCCTACGCAGATAATGTTTTTCTCTCTCAGCCTGGCAACCATATCTTCGCTTTTCATCTTGTCGTTTAAGGTAAAGATGACAATGTTCGAATCTACCGGCAGCAGGCTTTCTACAAAAGGTAGTTTTTGAAGGGTATTTCCCAGCTCTTTGGCACGTTGGTGATCTTCTTTTAATCGTTTTACATGATGATCGAGTGCATAAATACCGGCAGCCGCCAGATATCCGGCCTGACGCATACCACCTCCAAATACTTTCCTTACCCGGCGGGCCTTGCGTATAAATTCTTTATCACCCAGTAATACCGATCCTACAGGCGCTCCCAGGCCTTTTGAAAGACATACCGAAACAGAATCAAAAAGCTTCCCTACGGCAGCAGGGCTGTCGCCTGTTTCTGCCAGCGCATTGAATATACGGGCCCCATCCAGGTGATAGTTCAGTTTGTGTTTTTTACAGACCTCGCTTATGGCTGTCATCCCTTCCAGGGAATAATAACTTCCTCCGCTGCGGTTGCAGGTATTTTCAATGGACACCAGACGGGTATGACATAACCAGTCGAACGTGGGATTAATACTTTCTTCTACCTGACGGGCATTCATACGGCCACGGTCTCCGCTCAATAGTTTGGCCTGCGCTCCGGAATTGGAAGAGATGCCTCCTCCTTCAAAATTGTAGATATGGCAGGTTTGCTCACAAATCACTTCATCACCGGGTTGGGTATGTACTTTGATGGCAATCTGATTGGTCATGGTTCCCGAAGGACAAAACACTCCGCTTTCCTTCCCGAACAGAAGGGCTGTTTTTTCTTCCAGGGCGGTAATAGTTGGATCTTCATTAAATACATCATCGCCCACTTTGGCAGCATGCATGGCTTCAAGCATTGGTGGGGTGGGACGGGTTACGGTATCCGAACGCAGGTCTATCGATTTGTCTGACATGGGACTTGTATATTTTTTAGCTTTGCTTTTGAATCTATTAATGGCTAAAAATAATGAAAACGAACATATTCTCCTCTTTATTTCTGCTCATCGTGAGTTTCCTGAACTGTACCGCACAGATTCAGAATCCACCGGCACAGGTTCACCTGCCTAATGGCTGGTCGCTAAGCCCGGCGGGTACCAGCATGTTGCTGGGCGATTTGCCTCTTAACATGACATTTTCTCCCTCTCATCAGCTCCTGGCGGTAACCAATAACGGACAAAGCGACCAGGTGTTGCAACTGCTGGATCCTGAACATATGAAACAGCTGGATTCGGTCAAGATGAAGGCCTCCTGGCTGGGACTTTGTTTCAGCGCCGACAGCAAAAGCCTGTATGCATCCGGAGGCAATACCAATTACATTGTTTTGTTTGATGTAAGCCAGAAGAAACTGACACCCAAAGACACGTTTATGCTTGGCAAACCCTGGCCCGAGCTTATTTCTCCTGCCGGTATTTGTCTGGACGAAGGAAGAAACTGTTTGTATGTGGTAACGAAGGAAAGCAACTCACTTTATATCGTGGATCTGGGTTCTAAAAAAGTGAGTGGTAAATATCCGTTAGGTGGGGAAGGATACACCTGTATGCTTGCTCCGGACAAGAAAACATTGTATATATCGTGCTGGATGTGTGGCTGTATAAAAATATTTGATGCCGATAAAAAGGAATTCAAAAAAGATATTCCTACGGGCAGCCACCCCAATGATATATGCATGACGCATAAGGGTAATTTCCTGTATGTGGCCAATGCCAATGATAACAGCGTATCGGTGATTGATCTGAATACCACCAAAGTGGTGGAAACATTAAACGCTGCTTTATATCCTTCCTCACCCGCAGGCTCCACCACCAACAGCGTAGCTTTGAGTGAGGATGAACAAACACTGTATGTAGCCAATGCCGATAATAATTGTCTGGCGTTGTTTGATGTGAGTAAGCCCGGTTTCAGTCATAGTAAAGGGTTTATACCCACCGGTTGGTATCCTACCTGTGTAAGGATAAATGCCGGATCTATTTTTGTTGCCAATGGCAAAGGGTTTACATCCCTTCCCAATCCGCTGGGGCCCAATCCTGCCCGTAAAGAAGAGGAAGTGGTGTATCAGCAAGGCAATAAAAAGATAACCGGTAAGGAACAATATATAGGAGGCCTGTTTCAGGGCACCCTGAGCAAGATATCCGTGCCCGATGCCAATCAGCTGGGCACTTATTCTTTCCAGGTATATAAGAACACACCTTTTCACAAACAGAATATGCTGAGTGCCGTGGGCGAAGCCGGCAACCCGATACCACGTAAGCTGGGTGAAAAATCCACCATCAAACATGTGTTTTATATTATCAAGGAAAACAGAACCTATGATCAGATTTTGGGCGATGTGAAACAAGGCAATGGAGATACCAGCCTGGTTTTGTTTGGAAAGAAATATACTCCCAACGAACATGCGCTTGTGAACGAGTTTGTATTGTACGACAATTTTTATGTGGATGGGGAAGTAAGCGCCGACGGACATAACTGGACCAACGGAGCCTATGCCACCGACTATCTGGAAAAAACATGGCCCACCTATTACGGTGGAAGAGGAGGGGAGTATGAGTCGGAAGGACATGCCGAACGGGCCAACAACAAAAACGGCTTTATCTGGGATGCGGCTAAGAAGGCATCCGTTACCTATCGTACCTATGGAGAATTTGCCGATAACTACAAGCCAAACATCCCGGTGCTGAAAGATCATTTCTGCCCCTATTACACAGGCTGGGATTTGAAAACACGGGATACCGTACGGTATGATGAGTGGAAGAGGGAGTTTGATTCCCTGGTGGCCATCAATCAGGTGCCTCAGTTAAATACCATGCGTTTCAGCAATGATCATACCGAAGGGCTCACCAAGGGGCGTCCCACTCCCTTTGCCCATGTGGCCGATAATGATCTGGCCGTAGGACTGTTTGTAGAACATCTGAGTCATAGCCCTATCTGGAATGAAAGTGTCGTGTTTATCCTGGAAGATGATGCACAAAATGGTCCCGATCATGTGGATGCCCATCGCAGCACGTTGTATGTAGCCGGAGGATATGTAAAAAGAAAGTATGTGGATCACAGCATGTATTCCACTTCATCGGTATTGCATACCATGGAACTGATATTGGGTATGGAACCCATGTCTCAGTATGATGCCGCTGCACCTACCTTATGGAAAAGCTTTGATAAACAGCCTACAGCAACTCCGTTTAATGCTTTGCCCGAAGATGTGAAGCTGGATGAAGTTTGCACCGTCTCCAACAAATGGTCCAAACAAAGCGGGAAAATGGATTTCCGGGGAGAGGATCGTGTGCCTGATATATTACTCAATGAGATATTGTGGGTAGCTGTAAAAGGCGAAAGTCTTCCTATGCCTGCTCCTAAACATTCGGCATTTCTGCAGGTAACAGAGGAGGACGATAAGGACTGATTTTGTTCTTGTTCTGATATTCATTTACTATGGCCTTTCTGCCCGGAATACGTCTTAACACGTATCGCTCTTTCAGTAGGCACCTCCTTACATATACGTATATCATTGCATCAAGTGTTGTGATGATTGCATCAAATGTTGTGATGATTGCAACGATCGTCGTAATGATTGCATCAAGTGTTGTGATGTGTTCAACGATCGTCGTGATGATTGCGTCAAGTGTTGTGATGTGTGCGACGATCGTTGCAATGATTGCATCAAGTGTTGTGATGTGTGCGACGATCGTTGCAATGATTGCATCAAGTGTTGTGATGTGTTCAACGATCGTCGTGATGATTGCATCAAGTGTTGTAATGTGTTCAACGATCGTCGTAATGATTGCATCAAGTGTTGTGATGTGTGCGACGATCGTCGTGATGATTGCATCAAGTGTTGTGATGTGTTCAACGATCGTCGCAATGATTGCATCAAGTGTTGTGATGTGTTCAACGATCGTCGCAATGATTGCATCAAGTGTTGTGATGTGTGCGACGATCGTCGTGATGATTGCATCAAGTGTTGTGATGAGGATAACGACTCTTGAAGTGTATTTGACAGTGATCGGGATGAGGATAGCTACTGTTGAAGAATCTTCTAATGGAGTAGAGGGAAGGGTGGCTATTCGGAAAGGATGTTTGAGATCAGGGAGTTAGCTTCTGTTTGTTCATGGATACATTGTCGGTATTGTCGACCTTAATTTCTTCTTTGCCTCTGCTTTTATCTTCTCCCATGGAATTCCCGACTTAGGATTTTTCTTATAGTCATTCATTCTTTCTTCCAGAATCATAATCTGTTCTTCGGTAAGACCTCCATTAATCCCTATTTCCTTTACAAATTTCATGGACCGCAGCACTTCATACAGCATTTGCGCTTCCTTCTTGCCCTGTACCTTTATCGTAATGGTTGTCATTGTTTTCTTTATTATGTATCAAATATAATTCATTCCAAAACCGAAGTCAATAGGTTGTTGGCAAAATGAAATAAGAGAAGAATGAAGCTCTCGCTCCCTTATTAATTGGTTTTAAATAAGAAAAACCTGGAAATGGTTATTACTGTTGGCGGAGCCTGGACTCGGAATGCTATTAGGACTCGCGGGTGAGGATTGACGGCACGCGATGTCGAATAGGTGGTGCGGTAGGAATCGTGCCGTCTTGATTTTTTTTGCTTCTTTTTTGATCAAGCAAAAAAAGAAGAAGAACAAATTAGCAACATCGTTATGTGGTGTCAGATCAATCCCATAATCTTACGAAAGGTGCTTTCATCCCGGATCGGATCCATCCAATGAATGCTTTCGTCTCTTCTGAACCAGGTGAGCTGGCGTTTGGCGAAATTGCGGGTATTCTGTTTGATATGGGAGATGGCCGTGGTCAGATCTGTTTTTCCTTCCAGATGATCGAAGAGCTCCCGGTAACCGACGGTTTGTAATGCCTGGAGATGACGATAGGAGAGCAATTGTTTCACCTCTTCCAGCAACCCTGCCTTCATCATTTCCTCCACACGCTGATTGATCTGTTTATATAAGGTATCCCTATCGGTGTTCAATCCTATCTTCACAATCCGGAAGTTGCGTTTCTGTTCCTTCCCTTTGCGGAAACCGGAATAAGGCAAACCGGTAGAGAGACATATTTCAAGGGCACGTATCAAACGCTGTGGATTGTGTTTATCTACCTGCTGAAAATATTCCGGATCTTTTTCCTTTAATAGTTGTTGCAGATATTCTATACCCCGGGTTTTGTGCAGCTCAATCAGATCGGTACGGAATTGCTCATCCACCTCGGGCAAGGGATCAAATCCTTTGCATACCGCATCTATATACATACCTGATCCTCCGCAGAGAATAACCGTTTGATGTTTTTTAAAAAGCTGATCCAGCAGGGCGATGGCTTCGGTTTCGAATTTACCGGCATCATAATCATCGTGAATACTGATATTGTTTACAAAGTGATGCGGAGCAGCAGCCAGTTCTTCGGCAGTGGGTTTGGCCGTGCCAATAGTCATTTCCCGATAAAACTGACGCGAGTCGGCCGAAAGAATTTCGGTTTTCAGCTCCTGAGCAAGCCGTATAGCAAGACTTGTTTTGCCAATGGCTGTGGGACCGGTAATAACAATCAGCAAAGGCTCGGAGGTTCGCATGGCTGCGAAATTACAAATTTGAGATGGTCCTACATCTTTGAATTTATACGGGTAATAATGGCAATAACTGGTGTCGGTGTTCCTATTTTCATTCTTCTCGTTATTTTTATTTATTTGATTATCAGTAGCATGGTGATTAATTTGATACATCTGAGTCTTATGTATAATAGAATTATGTATGTTTGCGTTATTAAACTCAAAGCCATGTTATTTTCATCTGAACTGATCAAGGGTACACTCAAGACCATCCTCCTTAAACTGCTTGCAGACAATAAGCGGATGTATGGATATGAGATTACTCAACGAGTAAAAGACCTGACGGGCGACCGGATACAATTAACCGAAGGAGCTTTGTATCCAACGCTTCATGCTATGGAAGCGGAAGGACTGCTGACCACAGAAACCGAATACATCGGTAAGCGGGTGAGGAAGTATTACTCATTGAGTAAGGAGGGGAAATCGAAGTCGAAGGAAAAGATCAGTGAGTTTTCGGAATTTCTGGATACGATGAAAGTTTTACTTGATATCAGACCAAAGAACGCCTGATGTATTGCCTTAGTGAACAACAGATAGATTTTATCCTCAACGACATTCGTGCACGTGGCGTTGAAATGGAGGACCTGCAGTCCAATCTCCTGGATCATATCTGTTGTCTTGTTGAGGAAAATCTCAAAGAGGGTGAAGACTTTGAGAGCTTCTACCGGCAAACCATTCCCTTGTTTTATAAGAAGGAGTTATGGGAACTGGAAGAAGAAACCATCACCTTATTAATCTTTAAAAACTACCCCGTCATGAAAAAAGCAATGATAAGAAGCGGAATCATTTCCGCATCCCTGTTATCACTCGGAATAATAGGTAAGTTTCTTCGTCTCCCCGGTTCAAGCCCTTGTTTGGTACTGGGTATTGTATTGATGAGTTTTGTTTTTTTGCCTCTGCTTTTCACCCTGAAAGCAAGGGAACAAAAAAATGTAAAGGACAAGGTGATTATAGGACTTGGAGTGTTTGCTGCGAGTTTGATGTGTCTGAGTGTTTTGTTCAAAATCATGTTGTGGCCCTATGCCATGGTTTTGGGGCTCAGCTCGGTGTTTATCCTGCTTGTTCTGTTTCTCCCCATTTATTTTGTGAATGGAATCAGGAATCCGGATACCAAGGTAAATTCTATAGTCACCTCTATTTTGCTGATAGGAGGATGCGGTTTGTTTTTATCGCTGGTAAGTGTAAAGCGTTTGCAAGGCACACTGGTTAATGAACTGAGTATCTACACAACCGGAGAACAGATTCTGAAAACAGAACAAGGGCAGTTAGCCGTTTTGACTTCGAGAGGCAGTAAGCCCTTACAGGCCATGCCTGAAACTGAGCACATCAACAAGCTATGCGAAGCGTTAAAATCAAGCATGTTTGAATATGCAACCGGACACGCTGGCTCTGTACCAGCATTCGGAAATATTCCGGATCTGCATCAGGACTTCAATCCTGGAGATTTTTTGATTGGCAACCCCAAAGCTATGGACCAGCTGGAAGAACTAGAACGTGTTGTTCTGGACTATAATAAACGCGGGAAGGACCAAATGGTATCAGGCTTTATATCAGTAGCCGAAGATTCCGGAATACTGGCTCATGCCAATGCAAGAAGAAGTGCCAAAGCCAGATTTGATTATTATTCAAGCGTACTGGTAGCTATGAATAATCTGACTCAGGTAGAGATGACCATTCTGCAAAATGAGGAAAGAAGATTGATCAGTAATTGAGGTGAGTTGGGAATACTCCGAGCCTTCTCGCCTTCGGGCGGGAGGCCGGAGTTATTAATCCACTACCCCTTCATCGGGTTCAAATCCGGGTTCTACGGCATCTTCGTCGGTAGCTTCTTCTTCATCCCCTTCGGTAAGCACATCTTCATCCACCTCTTTATCGTAGGCCTCTTCGGCATGGAATACTTTTTCTTTTTTGTCTTTATCCAAATCCTCGGTTTCGTCTTCTTCTTCAGGAGGAGGAGGAAGGTTGGTTACCTTATATTGTTTGGGAGCCGTACCCACCGATTTGGTGCATTTAGGATAAAGCACCTTCGGAGTCTCTTCCAGAATACGGACAAGCTCGATCATGAAGGTCCACTTGGCTTCCGGATCGGAGATATAGATCATCTTCTGATGCGGATCTTCAATCATGCCGGCAATCTTGGTTTTGTTCATCAGCTTCATCGGAGCCGGGCGGCGATGAGGAGGGAGGTCTTCATCATCCTCTTCCACCGCTCTGGGCTCGGAAGCTATTTCCACACCCTTTCTCCAGAAATCATCGCTGATAAAGAAAGAGGCCGGTTTTAAACCGTCAAACCCTATTGCTTCCTGAATGGCCAGATGAAAATCTTCATATGTCTGAACGGCCTTCAGATCTATTTCTCTGTAAACATCCTCGTGCTCTTCAAAAGCGACGCGGAATCGGTATATCGCCATGGAATTTTAATCTTATAAATGTCTGTTATCGACGCTTCAATCCTGCTCAAAAATAATAAAATCTCCCGGTGGTTTTACATCCTTTTCAGCTTCCGGCTTTTAACCCCAGTTTTTTGCCTTCTTCCAGCATCAGGCGGAAGGCAGAGTCGTAGTCATTGGGGATATGTCCGTCCAGGATGGCTTCCCGTATCGCTGTTTTAATTATCCCCACACTTTTGCAGGCCGGAATCTGAAATGTTTCCATAATCAGCTCTCCACTTATGGGGGGCTGCCAGTTACGGAGCTTGTCTTTTTCTTCTATCTCCTTTAGCTTTTCCCTGACCAGCAAAAAGTTCTGCAGATAGCGTTTTACCTTTTCCGGGTTTTTGGAGGTAATATCGGCATCACACAATTTCATCAGATCGTCGATATCATCCCCCGCTTCAAAAAGAAGACGGCGTATGGCCGAATCGGTAATGCCTTCCTTAGCCAGCACAATAGGACGGAGGTGCAACAGCACAAGCTTTTGCACGTATTTCATCTTTTCATTCTGGGGGAGCTTCAGATCGGCAAAGATACGGGGCACCATTCGTGCACCGCGATCTTCATGTCCGTGAAAGGTCCAGCCATGACCCGGTTCAAAACGTTTGGTCTGGGGTTTGGCAATATCATGCAATATGGCAGCCCAACGAAGCCAGAGATTGTCTGTTGTTTCGCAGATATTATCAAGCACCTGCAGGGTATGGTAAAAATTATCCTTATGCCCTTTGCCTTGTATCACTTCCACACCATGCAAAAGTGCCATCTGAGGGAAGATGATGGGCAGCAATCCGGTATCAAAAAGAAGTTTGAACCCGATAGAAGGCTGTTTGGAAAGAATGATTTTGTTGAGCTCGTCGGAAATACGCTCTTTGGAAATGATGCGTATCCGTTCTTTGTATTGACCGATGGCAGCCAGCGAATCAGGCTCAATAGTAAAACGCAGTTGAGAGGCAAAACGGATGGCCCGCATCATCCGGAGCGGATCGTCGGAATAGGTGATACCGGGATCAAGCGGGGTGCGTATAATGCCGGCATGCAGATCGTCCACCCCTTTAAAAGGATCGATCAGTTTTCCGTAATCGTGTTTGTTAAGGGAAACAGCCAGTGCATTGATGGTAAAATCGCGGCGGTTTTGATCGTCTTCGAGCGATCCGTCTTCCACAATCGGTTTGCGTGATTCGCTGCGGTAGGATTCGCGACGGGCGCCTACAAACTCAATATCATAATCTTCAAAACGAAGCTGGGCCGTACCGAAGTTTCGGAATACGGTAACCTGTAAGCCCCCCATCTTTTGTGCCACCTTCTCAGCCAGGTCTATGCCGCTACCGGCACAAACGATATCAATGTCTTTGCTGGGTCGACCCAGTAATAAGTCCCTCACCCAGCCACCGATCACAAAAGCATGCACCCCCATTTCCTCACAACACTGAGAGATAACAGGAAATACAGGATGGGTGAGATGGGCTTTCAATGAATATTTTTTGCAAAAATAGCAGAATAGAGGGAATCCTACCGGATGATTGTTACTTCTCCGTTATTCCGCAGGCGGATGATTTTGGATGGATTAGAAGGATGATGTTCCTGCTGTCTCCAGGCCGCAACGTGGTCTACCCCCTGGATAATCTCTTTGGAGATATCACGGAAACCCATTGGAGCTGCTTGCCCGCTGATATTGGCCGAAGTGGAAACCAAGGGGCGTCCCAACTGACGGATCATACGACGGCAAAACTCATCTTCGCAAATCCGGATGCCGCAACTGCCATCTGCTGCCACCACATTCGGTGCCATGCCTTTTACATCGTCATAGATAATGGTTAAAGGGTCTTCGCTCAGCTCGATCAGATCCCAGGCTACGGCGGGAACTTCCTGCACATATCTGTTTAGCTGAGAAGGCTGGTCCAGGAGTACAATCAGACTCTTGGATTCTGCCCTTTGTTTGATCTTGAATATCTTTTCAACGGCCTGGGCATTGGTGGCATCACAGCCAAGTCCCCATATCGTATCGGTAGGGTATAAGAGAATGCCTCCGGTACGAAGGACTTCGGTACAACGTCTTATTTCTTCCAGTGGAAGCTCAGGGGAGTTATTGCGCGCATTCATACGCAAAGATAAAGGGAAACTACTTTGTTTCCGCTACAGCCTTTTAAAAGGGGATTAGTGTCTGTGAGCGTTGCTGCTTTTGGGGCTCTTGGGATTATGCAACACTTTATCACAGGCTCTCGAAGGAATAGCAGTAAGAATGAAAGCTGAGATGAAAAGAAGTACAAGGAATGACTTTTTGTTCATGTGTGTTATTTTTCGCTAGCAAAGAAAGGACATTTGCTATGAAATTGTCTTGTGTGAACGGATAATTATGAACAACGGGGTAATTAAAAGTTCGTCTTTATAAGGAATCGGTAGGGCAGTTTAGCGTCTTTTCCAGCGTAATCAACACCTATTCTGCTTCCGGTAATGATATCTGATTGTTTGATTATCAATGATCTATCTTCAATCCATATTTTATTGCCTGTAAGTGATAATCCATTACTTCGCACCTGAATTCCAAGAGCCTGAGATACGGTTCCGGGACCGGCGCTTGTGTTTTTCTTTTGCTCTTTCATGCCCCTTCTTCGGAGTATTGTTGCCATACCGTCAACCGGTTGAATGGCTCGAATCAGCACGGCATGGGGTATATCCTCTTTGTTTGTTACTACATTAAAAAGGTGATGAATGCCATAACACAGGTATACATAGGCGACCCCTCCTGCACCAAACATGGTTTCTGTACGTGCAGTTCTCCTTCCCCCGTATGCATGTGAAGCTTTATCGGTAACACCGGCATACGCCTCTGTTTCGGTTATGATGCCGGATGTAATAACGCCATTGGTGTTTGTCACCAGGAATTTTCCCAGCAGCTCCCTGCTGATGAGCACTACATCCTCACGCTGGTAAAAGGATAAGGGAAGTTTCATTTGAGAAATTTCAGTTTCAGATCTTCATCATAGGCTATCTCTTCCTGATCAATGAGCCATCGTATCACTTTCAATACTTTTTCTTCCCGATGATCGGGAACGCTGTCTACCAGCTCTCGCAGGGTATGCGGACGCACACTGATAAAGCTGATGAGCTCGGTCATGATCAGGTCAAACTCCTCGTGTGTGAATTGTTTTTGTTTTTGTTCCAGACACACATCGCAATGTCCGCAGTCGTTCACCTCTGTTTCACCGAAATAGGCGAGTAGCTGACGACTTCTGCATACCAGATTATGGCTGCAGTAATGCAGCATGCGGTTCATCCGTTCCAGGGCTTTTTCTTTACGCTGAGCGTAGTTGGCAGGGGATATACGGATGTCTTTGGCATCGCATCGTTCCCGCACATATACCAGCTGAGGCAGTTCTGTTTGCTGTGCCCAGGAAATAACCTGCATCTGATCCAGCTGGCCCAGACGTTTCATAATCTCTTCTTTTGCAACACCTGCTCTTCGGGCCAGATCACTTTCGCTAATCCGGGTATATTGCTCAAACGTGCCTGAATAGGAGCGAAGAATAAGCTTAATCAGCTCATCATAACGGGGATTGCTTACCTGAAATTTATAAAGATCTTCCCTGGCCATGAGAAAATGAACACGGGAAGGCTGGAAAAAAGCTTCGCTCAGGCTGATGTATTCTTCCTTCTCCAGAAACTTAAGTGAGTTGAAAACGGTGAGCTGTTTGAGTTTAAACGTATCACAGAAACGGGTGATATCAAAGTCGAAATGTTGTCCTAGCCCCGATCCTATACCCAGCTGATAGTAGTGTGCCAGGGCCTGATAGGTTTGTCTGATCTCTTCCGGAGAGGGAAAACTGTTTTTGACGCGTTCTTCCAGTTCTCTTTTATCCTGTTCGTTCCAGAGCAGGATGGCAAAAGCTTTTTGTCCGTCGCGACCGGCTCTTCCGGCTTCCTGGAAATAAGATTCGGGACAGTCGGGCAGATCCAGGTGAACCACAAAGCGTACATCGGCTTTGTCTATCCCCATGCCAAAAGCATTGGTACAGGCAATAATACGGGGCTCTCCGTTCATCCAATCGGCCTGTCTTTTTTCCCTGTATTCGGAAGGCAGACCGGCATGGTAAAAACTACAGGAAATATCATGGCTACGGAGGTAGTCGGCCACCTCCTGAGTCTTTTTACGACGTCTTACATATACAATGCCCGAGCCTTTGATACGCTGACAAATCTTGAGCAGACGGGCCAGTTTATCTTCTTCCTTTTGCACCACATAGGCCAGGTTTTTACGTTCAAAACTGGTCTGGATTACATTTTTTTTCCGGAATGAGAGCTTATCCTGTATATCGGTAATGACTTCCTTGGTGGCTGTGGCGGTAAGAGCCAGAAAAGGGACGGAAGGCAGCAGTTCCCGGAGTTCGGCAATATGCAGATAACCCGGGCGGAAATCATATCCCCACTGGGAGATACAATGAGCCTCGTCAATAGCTATCAGATTAACCTTCATTTTTGGCGCGCGGGCCTTAAAGATGTCTGTAGAAAGCCGCTCCGGACTCAGATAAAGGAATTTTATTTTGCCATATACACAGTTATCAATGGCTATGTCAATTTCCTTTCTGTTCATGGAAGAATTGACTGCAATGGCTTTGATACCTCGTTCGTTCAGATTTTGGACCTGGTCGTTCATTAAAGCGATGAGGGGGGAGACCACGATACAGATTCCGTCCATGGCCATACCGGGAATTTGGTAACAGATGGATTTACCCCCTCCTGTAGGAAGCAAGGCAAGTGTATCATCGCCAGAGAGAATGCTCCGGATGACCGCTTCCTGGGCAGGCTTAAAATGCTGATGACCCCAGTATTTTTCCAGAATAGCATGGATATCCATATCTTCCAGAACGAAGGTATGCAAAATAGGCGTGAAGAGTTAGTGCCCTTATTTAAAGGATTTGTCGATTCCAAAACCACATTGATTTGTGGCTTTTTTCATAAAATTTGGTATTATGTTAAGTTTTTCTCTAAATTTGCTCTTCATAGGATTTAGGCAAATTCACACCCACCTTTTATGATGGTTGATATTTACGATTTTTATGATAAAATGGAGCGTAATAACATTATGCTTTCATTTAAGGGTGATATCACCTCTGAATTGCTGACCTCCATCCTTCAAATCATGGAATCCAAATTGGATAACATGCAGGAAGAACCCAAAATCAAGAAAAAAGTTTACAATGTGTTGGTAGAGTGTTTGCAAAACCTGTACCATCATATGGATGATATGCCGCAGAATGTGGGGCCTGATGATAAGGCACGCTCAGCTATTTTTATGATTGGTAAAGTAGATAATCAGTATAATATCATTACCGGCAACTATATTAAATCGAGAAATGTTTCCGGTCTTAAGAATCGCCTCGATGAGATCAATAAGCTCACTAAAGAGGAGCTGAAGGATTATTATAAAATGGTTTTGAATAACGGTGAAATGTCAGATAAAGGCGGAGGTGGACTTGGCATGATTGACATTGCCCGTAAGACAGGAGAAAAGCTCAACTACAATTTTATGCCGGTAGATGACAGTTACTCCTTTTTCAGTTTAAACATAAAAATCTCTCAATAAAAACAAATTGTATGGAAAAAATCACCATTGAAGGAACACCGAAGACGCCGACTATCAACTTTGACATGGAAAAAGGGGCTTTGGAAATTAAAGGAAGATCGATTCCGGAGAATTCTATTGAATTCTATAAACCACTGGTGGAGTGGCTCGAAAAATACGGTTCTAAACCTAAATCATCAACCAGTGTAAATATTCAGCTGGAGTATTTTAATACCAGTTCTTCTAAATGCATCCTGGATGTGTTTAAAAAACTGGAAGCTATCCACAAAAACGGAAGCGAAATCATCATCAACTGGTATTACGAACAGGATGACGAAGATATGCTCGAAGCTGGAGAAGACTATCAGGCCATCATCAATGTGCCTTTCAAAATGATTGAAGTACAGGAGTAATTTTCCGTTCTCTATATTAGAAACACAGTTCCACAAGGGCTGTGTTTTTTTATTGGATAGAGTGAGCGGCTGGAGGCAGCACCAGGAGGCAGGCGCAGGAGGCAGAAAGGAACTGGACAATTGGCAGATGACAACGCCAACTTGCTTTTGCCTCCTGCCACTGCCTCCTGCCGCGATTTCAAAATACTCTTTTTCTTCTTATATTTGTTATGAAATAGATCATAAAGACGAATTTATGAGCGATTTAAATAAAATAGAGAAAAAGGTCTTGTTTTGTCTTTCTCATTTATCAGAGAAGCACCAGAAGGTTGTTTTGGATGTGGCTATGGCGTTGGCGGAAGAAGAAGGGAAGCAGTCTGGATTAAGCCGTGAACAAATGGCGGAGCTGGACCGGAGATGGAAAAGCTACGAGTCTAGTAAAAGTAAGCTTTACACACTGGAAGAGGTGAAACAAGAAGCCTATAAAAAGATTAAGAAAGCTAAAAAATAATCCTTCCTTGAGTTATCGCCTCCGTTTTCTTGAAGAGGCCCGTTCTGAGTTTATTAATGCTGTATCCTGGTATGAAATGCAAGCCGCAGGTTTAGGCGAACGGTTTCTTCAAAACACATTGAAATTAACTGATCTAATTGTTTCCCAGCCTATGCTTTTTGAAATAAAGCAAAGTGGTTACCGGGAAACTAAAATTTCGCATTTCCCTTTTCTACTTGTTTATAGGATCGATCCAGATCAACAGATAGTTGTTATTGTAGCGGTTTTTCATACAAGCCGTAATCCTTCAAGAAAGTATGGTCGTGAGTTGTAGCAAAAGTTCCCATCTGCCACTGCCTCCAGCCTTCGCTAAAGCTCCGGCTGGCAAGCCTGCCGCTATTTCTTCCCCTTTCCGATGATCTCAAATTCCTCCGACACCGTCTCCCCATTCTCATCCACCAACGTAATGGTATGCATCCCTTCGGAAGGAGCAATAGCCATTTGATGGAATCCGGTAGTCATGCCGATATAATTCTCGTCCAGGTGCCAGTATATGATAGTGCCTGCTTTACGGTGAGCAGCTTCAAACACAGTTCTGCCCAGCTGCCCGTCCAGTTCTACTGGGACATATATCTTACTGCCTGATTTAGGATAGACTAATTCCAGAAAATGGATGCCGCCATTCCCATTACAGCCGGGTTTGAGAGGAGGGATGGTTTGATAGGAAGCATGCTTCTTTTTGTAGTACACTTCCATAGACGGAGGCAACACAAACCAGGGCACATTCCGTATCCTGTTCAGCTCTTCACAATCGGTGTTGACCCTGTATTTACCTTCTGCATCCAGGTGCAGGAGGCGGTGATAAGGGCAGGGGAGTGAACGCATACCCGATTTCTGAATCCATACGCTTTCCTTTTCACAATATTCTCCGGCTTTGCAGCCGCTTTCTTTGCAAATATCTGTACGAACCATTTCTGCTTCCGGTTTCTTGAACCACGGTACAGCAGGCAATTGCCCGAATACTTCAAACAGGATGGGAGCGGCTGTTTGCACACCTACTAATCCTGGCCGGCCTTCTCCGCTGGAGTTGCCCGTCCATACTGCCACTACATAACGTGCATTAAGCCCGATGGCCCATCCATCTCTGAATCCAAAGCTGGTTCCTGTTTTCCAGGCAATCTTTCCGGAGGAGATATATTCTTTCCAGGCAGCATCTTCATCGGGCCGGTTTACCTCTACCATGGCTTCAAAGGTGATCCAGAGTGAAGCAGCATCAAAAAAGGAACTTCCCGAAATTTCGTCCGGCTTCTTAAACAGGCTGCTGTCCGAAGCCAGGTACCAGGCCGGATGAAAATCATTTTTACAATACCTTCCTTCTTTGTTGTATCTGTTCAGGGTTCGTGCCATGGATGCATATGCTCCTGCCAGATCCCAGAGCCGTACTTCGGCACCACCCAGAATAAGAGTGAGCCCGTAATTGTCGGCTGTGCGGGTAATGGTATTCAATCCGATCTGTTGCAACAGATCATGAAAACGCTCGATATGATATTGCTGAAGGAGCTTAACAGCAGGCACATTGAGGGAACGGGCCAGAGCCCTTTTAGCCGGAACGGCTCCATCATACGTCTCCGAAAAGTTTTGCGGAGCATAATTGCCAAACTGCATAGGGATATCGGGAATAAGGGTAGAGGAAAGTATTTGCCCGTCGGTAAGCATGCCGGCATACAAAAAAGGTTTGAGTATACTTCCCGAGCTGCGGGGAGCCATGATCACATCCACATCATTTCCTTTATCATTTCCGGGTTCAGCTTCTGTATTGCCTACATAAGCAAGAGTCTTCCCTGTTTCCACATCCAGAACCAGTACAGCGGCATTATGAATTTCATTGGCCTGAAGCAATTTGTGATGTTTTTCTACAATGGCTTTTACCCTTAGCTGCAGCGCTCCATCCAGGGTGCTCAGCATGCGTTTTCCCTTCTGTCCTTTATAAGCCGCGGCTCTGTCAAGCAGCTGAGAAGCCTCATCCGGTAATGCATGGGGCTTGCCGGGCAGAGGTTCGAGCTTGGATAAGGAACAGGTTTGGGTATCAATGGCTCCGGTGACACATAACTCATCCAGAAGCTTGTCTCTTTTTCTTTTCAGGAGTTCCTGATGTTTGCCCGGATAGATGAGGGAAGGTGCATTGGGAAGGATAGCCAGTGTAGCTGCTTCGGCCCAGCTAAGCTTATCGGGACTTCGCCCGAAGTAACGCCAGGCGGCGGCATCCAGTCCTACTACATTGCTTCCGAATGGAGCATGAGAGGTATAAAGAGCAAGAATTTCTTTTTTACTATAACGCAGTTCGAGCCGGGTAGCCAGGATAAGTTCAATGATTTTCTGATACACAGTCCTTGCCTTACCTTTGCGGCTCAAACGGATTACCTGCATGCTCAATGTGCTGCCACCACTCACAATTTTATGACGCCTGATATCGAGCTTTAGTGCTCTCCATAGCGATACCGGGTTAAAACCGGGATGCTGATAAAAATGCCGGTCTTCATAAAGGATAAGGGCTTTGGCAAATTTGTCTGGAACCTTTTCATCTGCCGGAAATCTCCATTGTCCGTCGGCAGCAATACGGGCACCCAGCAGCGACCCTTGCACATCTTCCAGTACCGTGCTGGAAGGATCAAGAAACAAACGGGAAGGAAGAGAAAATCCATACCAGATGAAAAGAATAAGCAACACAATGCTTATCTTTCCTTTCCTGGTTTTGAGAAACGGGAGAATGCGTTCGCGGAGAAGCATAAACAAAAGTAGAATAAATGGTGTCCATCTGAAATATGAAAACCCTTCGTATCCTTCTTATTGTTCCCGAGCTTTTTATGGTTTTCCTGATTGGCTATTTGCTTTGTTCATTCTGGCTTCCTCGTTATATCACAGGCTCTCCGGTAAAAGAACAGAAACAGGTGGAGCTGTTTATAGAATCAAACGGGGTGCATACGGACTTTGTGATGCCAGCCAGAAGTGGGGAGATAAACTGGTTTGATTGTTTTCCCAGTACGGATTTTGTGCATGTCGATTCAAGTTACTCCTATGTAAAAGCAGGCTGGGGAGATAAAGGTTTTTTTCTGGATACCAAAACCTGGGCCGATCTGAAAGTAAGTGTGGCCTTTAAAGCTGTTTTCGGTTTAAGCTCTGCTGCTATGCATATTGCCTATTCCCGTTATAAACCCGAAGAAGGAAGATATTGCAAACGAATCATGATCAGCCATCGCCAATACAAAGAGCTGATCAAATATATCCAGTACTCCTTCTCGATGAAAAACGGAGCCTTTCAGCATATCAAACACGAAGGATATACGGATGAAGATACTTTTTATGAGGGACTGGGTACCTACAGTTTATTCAAAACCTGTAATGTATGGACCGGAACAGGTCTGAAACAGATAGGGTGCAGAATCGGTATCTGGACGCCTTTTGAAGATGGTATTATGGATCACCTCTGACCCTGCTGCTTTTCGAATTGAATCTGTCCCGCTCCGGTGGAGGTAGTTGCTTTTATCAGATAACTTCCGGTCCGGAGTTTACTCAGATCAATCGGGATGTCATTCTCGCCTGTTGTCCCGTCCATACTTAAGCTCTCTATTAAAGATCCCCGGATATCATAAACATCCAATTTCACTTTTCCTGATTCTGTAAGCGCGATTTGAAGATGGATCTGTCCGTCAGCCGGATTAGGGTAACACCTTAGCGAAAGACCGATGGCATGTAGTTCTACAATCCCCACCTGACAGGAACTGCCAATACTGGAGGCGGCTTCCATTATTTCACAATTGCCGGTGCGGTAGTCGGACCAGTCACACCAAAAACCAGGGGCATTAGGTGATGATGCCAATCCGATAAAATCATTTCCTCTGCGGATATTGATGGAAGGAGAAGAGGTGGCACCGCTGAGATTGATATTTGGACAAAAAGTAACGCCGTTATCTGTCGATCCGGAAAAATAAAGCTCAAAGTTAGAGGTAGAGGTCGTGCCTCCGTTTCTTCGGTCTCTCCAGGCTACATAATAATAGTTGGACGAAAACCCTGCCCAGCACATATCCTGTCCTACACCGTTTCCAACGGCATCGTCATTCACCCTTACCGGAGCCGAGTTCCATGTGTTTCCACCATCTGAAGTATGGTACGACATCACATCCGGATCTCCATCACGGGCATCGATACCCGAGACAATCAGATTGGATGCTACGGAGGGATTGGCAGAGATTACATATCCGGCCTGATAAAGCGTATCGGTAACTGTTGAAGCAGAGGTGAAATTGGCAATAGGGTAAGGAGTAAAGTGGGCACCTCCGTCGGCAGACCGGGTGCAGATCATACGGGCATACAGATTTATGGAGGGGTCGTAAGAAGCATAGGCTACGTATACTTTTCCGTCTTTTCCTACACATATAACCCCCATGGAATTGGTAACCTGATCGGCAGGGATACTATCGTCCAGCCTTTTTAGTACACTCCAGGTATTTCCTCCGTCGGAAGAAGATTTCATCCAGATATAGTGAGGCAGGGGAGCGGCATAATAACTTTTGCTGGTTACATAAATACGTCCTGCATAGGTGCCGGAACTATTGTCAATGGCTATCCAGGGCCTGTCAACAGGCAGGTCGGGACCTTCCGTAGCGCTGGTCACTTTTACAGGCGTGTTCCAGGTTTGTCCGTTGTTGGAAGAACTGGCTACCATCACATAGCCCGAGTCAGCGCTTATCTTGGAATCGATAAAGCAGATATACGGTGTACCTGTATTGGTATAAGTAAGGCTTACATCGGCATGGGTATAACCGGTTTTAACATGAGGCAACAGGGTAGGGGTGCTCCAGGTAACACCTCCATTGTTTGAATAACAGGAGGCAATGCTTATCTGGTTCAATGTGATAGCCTTCATCCAGGCAGCTACCATATACTGACTGTTTACCGGACTCACAGCTATCGATGGCTCGGCATCAAAATAGGGATAGTTGGAAATGTTATTCTGAGCCTGTAACACACAGGCTAAAAAAATGCCGAATAGAATAAATGTTTTTTTCATGGATTACTTTTTTCCTCCTCCTTACCCCCTCCAGAGGGGGACACGTCCTCTCTCCCCCTTTGGAGGGGGATTAAGGGGGAGGATGCTAGCATTTAACCGTCTTCTTTTTCTTCGTAAAACTTCCCCGTTCTTTCATCTTTTCAATATACGCCGGTGCAGAAGGTACTTTACACGCGGTATCGCCCATATTCACCTGTACGGTTCCGATTTTTTTTGCAGCGGCAATGGCATGTTCGCTCAAAGGAGCGATATAACCACCTACTGAAATGATGAAATTGTTCATGGTATGCCTCACTCTGTTGGGTGATTTATGAATATCTTTTTGAATCCGGTCCACCAGGGATTTGATTTCCTTCATGTCCAGCTCTTTGTCATCCTTTATGGCCAGCAAACAGGAGTAGGTGACCCATCCTGCAGCGGCTGTCTTTTCGTCTTTTGATTCTATCCATTCTTTGGCCAGCTCATGTCCATGCATACTGCCTGCTGCTACCCAGGGCACCGTATACTCGCTGAGCATATACCAATAGGCTTTCTTGATCCAGTCCTGTAGGTTCTTCTTGGTCATTTTGCTGTCATCGGCAATAAGCCCGGCCAGATACATGGCATCGGATATGCCGGAATCATAAAGCTCTAATGCAAGGGTATGATTTACCTTGACCTTTTTTACAATCGTTTTCAGATCGCCCACCTTAACTCCATAGAACGGTTCTTTAGCGCCATGTTTTACAAGTACTTTTTTGGTGGACTCGCTGCCCATGGTTTTGAGTTGGGAAAGGATTTCTTTAGAAGTCATAAGAATGCTGTTTGTTGTAAGGTGATGATTGGACGATTTATGATTGCTTAGGATTAAAGACGATGTGAATTAATCCACGGAGATCGTAAGGGTCATTAAAGTTTGAGTTTTATGTGCTAAGTATGTATCTAAAATACAAAAAAAAGTCCGGACGATATCATCCGGACTCTTCAAACATAATGATTTGATTACATCGTCTTGAGCTCTGCTACCAGGTCGGTAAGGGCTTTCTTTGCATCGCCAAAGAACATAGAAGATTTGGGATCGTAAAAAAGCAGGTTGTCGATACCGGCATAACCGGCATTCATAGAACGTTTGTTGATGATAATGTTTTTTGCCTTGTTTACTTCCAGGATAGGCATTCCATAGATAGGAGAAGAAGGATCCGTTTTAGCGGCAGGGTTCACCACGTCGTTTGCACCCACTACCAGTACCACATCCGTCTGCTCAAATTCAGGATTGATGTCATCCATCTCCACCAGCTTTTCATAGGCTACGTTAGATTCTGCCAGCAATACGTTCATATGGCCGGGCATACGGCCCGCTACCGGATGGATGGCATATTTAACTTCGACGCCACGCTCTTCAAGCAATAATTCAAGTTCGTGAATAACGTGCTGAGCCTGCGCTACGGCAAGACCATAACCCGGTACAATCACAATTTTTTTGGAATAGTTCATCAATACCGCCAGGTCGGAAACACTGATATCCTTGATGGTTCCTTTTTCGCTGTTGCCGGTAGCAACGGCACCACCTCCGCCAAAAGCTCCGAAAATGACGTTGCTCAGAGGGCGGTTCATAGCTTTACACATCACCAGGGTAAGCAGGGTTCCGGCAGAACCTACCAGGATACCACCGGTAAGCATTACTTTATTGTCGTACAGAAAACCTCCGAATGCTGCTGCAAGTCCCGTAAAGGAATTGAGCAGAGAAATAACAACCGGCATGTCGGCTCCTCCGATAGGAACGGTGAAAAGGATACCATAAATAATAGCACATCCGAAAAGAGCATATAAAACAGAAGAGCTTTCGATATGATTGAAAACCATATAACCTCCAAAAGCAAAAACACCGATCATGACAATGGTATTGATGATATTATATGCAGGCAGACGGATAGGCTGGTTCATGGTGCCATTCAGTTTCAGGAATGCAATGACCGAACCCGAGAAAGAAATGCTTCCGATGATAACACCCAATACAATAGCAATACTGGCACCTGTATGTCCTATATTATTATGGTATTCCATCAGTCCGATAAGGGCCGCACAGGCGCCTCCCATACCGTTGAACATGGAAACAAGCTCAGGCATTTTTGTCATCTGAACTTTTTTGGCTGTCATCCAGCCAATGATAGTACCCAGCAGGATAGCGCCTCCTATTAATCCGTATACAATACCTGGAACGGAATAATTATAGTCGGCAACACCATTCTCATCTTTTTTTACAAAGAGGAACACGGTACCCAGAATAGCGATGATCATACCGGCAGCGCCAATCAGATTTCCCTTACGGGCGGTCTTGGCATTACCCATCATTTTTAGTCCCAGAATAAAGGTGATCGATCCGATCAGGTAACAGACTTCCAGTAGATTGGTTTTCATAAACTGTCAGTTAAAGCTTTTAAAAAAGGTTATGGAAAGGGTACTTATTTTTTCTTGAACATTTCCAGCATGCGGTCGGTAACAACAAATCCACCTACCACGTTAAGGGTTCCAAGCAATACGGCTAATGATCCGAGAATCAATGCCAGGGTATTGTCGGGGTTTACATTCAGCATAACATAGATAGCACCTACAATCACCACTCCGTGAATGGCATTGGCTCCGCTCATCAGCGGGGTATGCAGTACCGTTGGTACGCCACCGATGACTTCTATACCTACAAATACGGAAAGCACGATGAAATAAACCATTTCTCTGTGTACTCCGAAAAAATGAAATGCATGACGAATAAATTCCATACTGATCTTATTTTAGGTTAAACCGTTACGGTGTATTGGTTATTGATGGATTTAAGCGGAAACACTTTTTTTAACACTGGGATGAACACCTTCTCCTTTGTATACAATCAGCGAACCTTTTGTAATCTCCTCTTCCATTTCCCATTTGAATTTATCCTTATCGGCCAGGTGAAGCAGAAAGGTTTGTACGTTCTTGGCGTAAAGTGCGCTGGCATTCATAGGGAGCAGGGAAGGGATATTGCCTTCACCGATGATGGTGACCCCATGTTTCTGAACTGTTTTGTTCAGCTCGCTGCCCACTACGTTTCCACCTTGTTCAACAGCCATATCCAGAATAACAGAACCGAAACGCATGCTTTTCACCATTTCTTCTGTTACCAGTAAAGGTGCTTTTCTGCCCGGAATAAGGGCTGTAGTAATCACTATGTCAGCTTCTTTAACATGCTTTCCAACCAGCTCCTGCTGCATCTTTAAAAACTCTTCGGAAACACCTTTTACATATCCGCCTTCTATTTTGATAGAGGCATCGCCTTTTACTTCTATAAATTTACCACCCAGGGATTGAACCTGTTCTTTGGTTTCCGGTCTGATGTCGGTTACTTCCACTACAGCACCTAAACGTTTGGCTGTTGCAATGGCCTGCAGACCCGCAACACCGGCTCCGAAAATCACAATCTTGGAAGGGCGTATGGTACCTGCTGCTGTGGTCATCATCGGAAGAATTTTTCCAATGGTATCTGCAGCCATCAATACGGCTTTATATCCGGCCAGGTTGGCCTGAGATGAAAGAGCATCCATTTTCTGCGCACGTGAAATACGGGGTATGGCATCCATAGAGAAGGCAGAGATTCCTGCTTTTTCGCAGGCTGCTATTGTTTCAGGATTGGTACCTGCAAAAAGAAAAGAAATAAGAATGGCTTCTTTCTTCATTTTTGCAATCTCATCAGCAGCCGGAGCATTTACTTTCAATACTACATCGGCTTCGCTATACAAACGATTTTTGTCGGGAATAATCTGGGCTCCGACAGCGGAATAAGATTCATCTGAAAAAAAGGAGTTTAGTCCGGCACTGGCTTCGATATTTACTTCAAAGCCTGCTTTAACCAGCTCTTTTACCACATCGGGTGTGAGCGCTACACGATTCTCCTTCAGTTTCGTTTCTTTTGGAACAGCAAGTTTCATGTGACAGTATATTTTGAGACGTACGAAAGTAATAAAAAAAATGAATTTGCCCGGTCCGGCCGGCAGATCACTCCGAAGGACGTTTTTTTCGGTCAAACCGCCTGCCCAGAATAAGCTTGATAATGTCTTCTTCTACATACGGGGTAAGACCGCGGACATAACCGATATTGATTTCCCAAACAGGAGAAAGATCAAGATCGAACGCCAGCGCCAACTGATGTGGCTGATGATTCAGTTCGTCGAAGCTATTGAAAGGACCCATAGAATTATAATATTCCAGACCCACCTGAACCTTTTTGCTAAATGCCCAGCTGAACTTGAGGTTAGGAGCAAATATGGCTCCTGCAGCATGGTTATAGCCTGCAAACGAATAATCAACCGCAGGGTTAAAGGAAACATACAGTTTACCCCATGTTTTATCAATGATTGGACGTATTTCCAATGTCCAGCTATCGGATGAATACCTGGGATCCTGGTACCCGAATTCGAGCGATAGGCTGAGTCCTACAGGCCAATTTAATTTTTCAGGTACTGCAAAGCGCGGGCGGATATGATTTCCCACATAGGCAGGTGCCATACCATCATTCCGGGTTGTGAACTGATAAAACCCTACTTCCATCCAGGGAGTAAAGCCATGGGTTATTTCAACGGTTTCATGAAGGGCGTGGTGGGTAGGGAGTACTCCCTGTATGGTATCGTGTAATCCCTGCAGGGTATAATTGCTGTGCAGCTCCACCATGGTACTGCCTACAGGTACCAGTTTGGATTCATAAACCTGTATCTCATAATTATCCTGAGCAAGGCATTTAAAAGGAGATAGGAAAACAACGAATCCGAAAAGGATAAAAAGAATGTACCGTTTGGTTTTCCTGTGTTTCATCAGAGATTTTCCAAAGGGGTGCAGACACCATCAGCGCAGCGGTAGCATTGCAGTTTATCTTTAAAGACAGATGACTTGTAAATAGGTTTGCCAAGGAGCATACGTGCACATTCCTGAACCCCTTCAGTAATACTGGGGTGGGGGTGCATCATGTTTCCAAGTTCCTGAATGCCTTTGTTCATATGTATAAGCAATGCAACGGCCTGTATGGCACTTGAAGCATGTTCGCCAATGGCTCTCATACCCAGCACACGCATTTCCTCATCATCGGTCACCATCAGTTTGAAAAAACCATTGGTACGTCGCATAGCGATAGCCCTGGGAATACAGGAATAATCTATTTTAGCAAGACGGTACGGAATATTCTGTGCGCGGGCATCCTGTTCATTCATACCCACAGCAGCCACTTCGGGATTTAGAAACATGATGGTGGAAATGTTTCTGTATACAAGGGGCTTGACCAGTGGACCGAACATTTTTACCACCGCATGGCGGCCTTCCCGTTCGGCTACATTTACCAATGCAATATTGGCAGTAATATCCCCTGCGGCATAAATGCCAGGCACAGAGCTTCTGGTGTCCTCGTCTTTTATGTATCCTCTTTCATCCACAGCCACTCCCGCTTTTTCCAGTCCTATATGCTCTGTGTTGGGGATACGACCAATGGAAAGAAGGGCTTTTTCTACCGTCAGGATTTCTTTGCGCCCGTCTTTGTACTGCAGTTCATACTCTACTTTCCCATCCTTGATTTCCATTCTGGCGAGCGAGGCATTGCGGTGTATCACCACTCCGTTTTGTTCCAGATTGAAAGCCACAATACCGGCCAGGTCTTCATCTTCAAAAGGAAGGATACGCTCCGCTTTATCAATCAGGTAAACTTTTGTTTTTCCGAAATTGGAAAATATGGTGGCATATTCGCAACCGATAACACCGGCTCCTACAATAACTAGGCTTGCCGGGAAATCAGGCAGACTTTCAATACCGTCGCTGGTAAAGATTATTTTTTCATCGGATGGAATGTTGCTAAGCTGTCGGGGACGGCTGCCGGTAGCAATGAGTATGTTTTCGGCGTAAACAGTTTTTTGTCCTTTTTTCTTGACGATGCTTACTTCATGTTGATTAAGAAGTGTAGCAACCCCTTTTTCCAGTTTTAATAATTTGGTATGAGTTGCTTTCTGCAGCAGTTTGAGGTGAACATTAAGCTGGAACTTGCGTTCGAAGATGGCAGATTCCACCACTTTTTTGGCATCAGCAAAATCGATCCGGTAGTCGATCCCCTTTTCTAGCACCTCTTTACGGGTGTTAGCGTAGCGGGTTGAACATTCCCAAAGAGCTTTGGATGAAAGGGCTCCGTTAAACAGTCCGGCTCCTCCGATTCTGTCTTTTTCAATCAACAGAACCGTTTTTCCAAAATCAATGGCTCTCATGGCAGCGGCATATCCGGCCGGTCCGCCGCCTATAATGCATAAATCGTAATGCTCTTTGTTCATAAAGATGCACGTAAGGTAAATATTATCCCTCTAACGGTTCGATAATATGTGCTTATTTTTGTGGTATGGACTTAGAAAAATTCAGACAGGAATCCCGTGCTTCCGAAGGTGATAATAAACGGCTGTTGGATAAGTTAAAACGTAAAAAGCCTTCCGATCTGGATATCCGGTTCAGCGAGCTGCATGAAGAAGCTTTTGAAAAGATTGATTGTCTGGAATGTGCTAACTGCTGCAAAACAACCAGTCCCATATTTTATGAAAAAGATATAGAACGAGCAGCAAAACGGGTGAATCTGAAACCAGGGCAGTTCATAGATAAATACCTGCACGTGGATGAAGACCGTGATTATGTGCTGAACACGGCCCCTTGTCCTTTTCTGGATGCCGAGAACTACTGCACTATTTATACCGACAGGCCTGCTGCCTGCAGGGAATATCCTCATACCAACCGCAAACGCATGTATCAGGTGCTTGATCTGGCTATGAAAAACACATTCGTTTGTCCTGCAGTACTTCATATTACAAAAGCATTGAAAAAGTATTATCCCTGAAACGGGAGATCTTTGGCTTTCTCCTTCTGAACCACCTGATTTTCGGTTTTTTTAGTAGATTTGAATGCACGTATTCTTAATTGCCCCATGACAAACACTACTACCAAAGCCATTGTTGCGGCTATTTCCATATTGATGATATCAGGAGCATTCGCTCTGCGTAAAACAACCATTGCAAGTCCTGCCAAAGATCATTGGGGAGCAGGTATGGAAGATGATGCCGAGCAGCGTTTGCAATGGGAACTCAGGCGTCTGGCCGCACCCGATGGAAAAATACCGGATAATATACGTGCCAAAGAACTTGCTTTTGCGGCCACCCTTCCGGTGAATGAAACAACTCCTTTAACCCGGTCGGCTTTTGCAGGCTGGTCAAGCAGAGGCCCCTGGAACGTAGGAGGAAGGACCCGTGCTTTTGGTGTGGATCAAAACAATCAAAATAATCTGCTGGCCGGTACTACTTCCGGTGGTATGTGGCGTTCTGCCGATGGAGGTAACAGCTGGACGATGGTGATTCCTTCTGTCAACTATCACGGGGTTACATGTCTTGTGCAGGATCAGCGCAGCGGTCACGACAGCGTTTGGTATTCGGGCTCTGGTGAAGGATATGGAGCTTCGGCGAGTGGAGGCGGAGCTTATTATCTGGGGCATGGAATGATGAAATCGGTTGATGATGGACAAACCTGGAATCCCATAACAGCCACTACAGTGGGTGTTGCATCTACCTTTACCAGCAACTGGCAAATTATATGGAACATAGCGCTTGATAAACACAATACCACTTCGGATGTAGTATATGCTGCTCTTTATGGGTCTATCATGAAATCAACCAACGGTGGTACCAGCTGGGTGACATTAAAAGGAGGAGCGTCTTATTTTACCGATGTAGCCGTAAATGATTCCGGTGTGGTGTATATAACCATGGATACAGTAGGGGCCGTAGGAGTAAGAGGTATATGGCGCTCGCCTGATGGTGTAACTCTGACAAATATTCTACCGGCTAATTTTCCAAAGGGCTATACCCGTATCGTAATGGGTTTTAATAAACAAAATCAGAACGAAGTTTATTTCCTGGCAAATACGCCGCATTATGGCAAAATGACCGTTAACTTTTTAGGCACCCCTGAATGGAACAGTCTTTGGAAATACACGTATGTGAGCGGTGATGGGAGCGGAACAGGTGGTGTATGGCAGGATTTGAGCGCCAATCTTCCCGGAACAGGAACATATTTTGATACCTGGAACGTACAGGGTTCTTATGATATGATTGTAAGGGTTAAACCGGATGATTCTACTTTGGTATACATCGGAGGCACTAATTTATACCGCTCTTCTTCTGCATTCGCTGATTCTCTTCACACCCAAAAAATAGGAGGCTATACCATCGGAGCGGTTCTTCCGGTAGTGAATTCATACCAAAATCACCATCCCGATCAGCATGTGGTGGCATTCTCTCCGACAAATCCTCAGATCATGTTTTCCTGTAATGACGGAGGTGTTTTTAAAACGACTAATGATACGGCTGCTTCCATGGTTTGGACACCACTGAATAACGGCTATATCAGCTCTATGTTTTATACCGTGGCCATGGATCATGCCAGCCCAGGAAGTAACATACTCGTAGGCGGAGCACAGGACAATGGGTCCTGGTATACAAACAACACTACCCTTAGCAGTGCCTGGACCCATCCTGACGGAGGAGACGGTTCTTATTGTGCTATTGCCGATAATCAGACTGCTTATTACCTGTCTATACAAAACGGGAAAACAATCAAGGCGCTTTTAAACAGTAGTGGTGTAGTTACCTCTTTCCGCCGCATTGATCCGATAGGTGGTAAAGGATATCAGTTTGTAAATCCTTTTGTGATTGATCCCAATAATAATAACCTTATGTATATGGCAGGAGGGAAGTATATGTGGAGAAACAATGACCTGAGCACCATACCCCTGAATAATATGTGGGATTCTATTTCTACTAACTGGGTTCAGTTTACCGATTCGGTACCAACTACCAATGCAACAATAACGGCTGTGGCTATTTCGAAAACCCCTGCCAACCGGTTGTATTATGGAACAAGCGCTCAGAAGGTATATCGTTTGGATAACGCTAATACCGGAACGCCGACTCCTCCTGTTAATGTTACATACTCTGGTTTCCCAGCCAGCGGATACGTAAGTTGTATTGCTTTGGATCCGAATAACGCAGATCATATCATGGTTGTCTTTTCGAATTACGGGGTCTATAGTATATTTTATAGTTCCAATGGGGGCGCCAGTTGGATCAAAGCGGCCGGAAATCTGGAAGCGAATATCAGTGGTACCGGAAACGGACCATCTGTACGATGGGGCAGCATTATGCCTGTTTCCAACGGTTATGTTTATCTGGTGGGTACAAGCACAGGTGTTTATGCCACAGATACGCTTATTGGTACCACTACCACTTCAGGAACTGTTTGGGTACAGCAAGCAGCCAGCACCATCGGTAACACGGTGTGTGATATGATTGATTATCGTATCAGCGATGGAATGGTTGCCGTTGCCACACATGCCGGAGGTATATATACGGCCAATATTACCAGTACAAGCAATGTTGCTTCGGTGCACGATCAGTCTTTGTCATCATTTGGCCTGACCAGCTATCCCAATCCTTTCCGGGATCAATGTACCATAGCTTTTAATATGGGAGAAGCCGGTAATGTGAGATTGCAGTTGTATGACGTGCAAGGAAAACTCTGTCGCTCCCTGGAACAGGGTAAATTAATGGCCGGAGCACACAGCATTAACCTAAACAGAGACCAGCTTCCTAATGGGATTTACTACCTAAGTTTGCAGATTGGGAAAGCTACAGAGACTAAAAAATTGATGATTGTTGAATGATCATATTGCTCACATGCTCGCTGTTTGGATAAATTCCTAAAGGGGGCTGTTGCTCTGCTCTTTCTTTCCTTTTTGTTTATCCATACTGGAGGAGAACACCTTGATGGGCCGTTTATTCTTTTTGTGTTTTATTTCTGTTTTACCGGATATTTTTTGATGGGTATTATTCCGATAGCAGGTTTAATTCTCCTTATCGTTGCATTTTTCGGAAACAAAAAACGTCTGAAAACCTTTTCTTTTCTCGGTATGGTTTTGCTATATATTGCCATCGGTGGTATTCTGGCATCGTCCAATACGCAGGAAAGGGATAAAATGGCATGGAGTCTGCTCCCATTTGTACTGATGAGCTGCGTGATGATGATTGTATTTATAATGGATAATAGGGAGGCTGGCAAAAAGAATACAAGTTAAATAGCCATGTTTAGCTTAGAACGGATATCCTATACCGAAGTTGAGATTAGTTTTAAGCAAGGGCTGTTTGTCGAACATCCAACGATTGTTTTCTGCATAGCTAGGATCCCGTAGCGGAACACCGGCATCAACACGAAGAATAAAAAAGTCAAAATCCAGACGAAGCCCGGCACCTGTACCGATTGCAAACTCCTTGTAAAACCGGTTGGGGTCAAAATTTCCTCCCGGACGGGAAGGATCATTTTTCAACAACCAGATGTTTCCGGCATCAACAAAGAATGCAGCATTCAGCATTTTGAATATTTTGTACCGGTATTCAAGATTTCCTTCCATTTGCATATCTCCCAGCTGGTAGATAGTTCCATCGGCATGATTGTATGATCCGGGACCTAATGACCGTGCCTGAAAAGCTCTTACATCGTTAGGGCCTCCGGCATAATAACTTTTCTCAAACGGAAGCGTTTCCAGGTTGTGAAACGGTACACCCAAGCCTGCAAAGGTGCGGAATATAAGCCGGTTGTTTGTTGTCAGGAGTTTATAAAGACGTAAATCAAAACCGCCCTTGACATATTGTGAGAACTTAATTTGCTCTATCCGGTAGCTTCCATCTGCATCCTTGGGTATTTGTACAATATCCAGACTGTTGCTCAATTCGGCCAATGATCTCAGTACCGTACCGGATGATTCCAGATCCAAACGGAAAAACATATAATCTTTTTTTCGCTTGGGTTCCTGATTGGTATAGATATAGGTCCAGCGTGTATCTGTAGTTACGTGATCCTGATAACGGCTGGTGAGATAAGGGTCGTTATACGAATTCAGATACGCCTGAAAAGCAGGATCTATCTTCAATAGTTTAACTAAGCTCACTTCAAAAGGGAAGATGGTGTGTTTCTTGTACTTTCCTTCTCTCCAGTCATAACTATAACCCATATTGAAAAGAGAACGGGTATAGTCGGGTCGCTGTTGAAAATTGTAATAGCTGGTAAAGGTTGTTCTGGGACTGGCTGATTTGCCAATATGGAACAAGTTGAAGGGGAATAGGGCCCGGGGTACATACAGGTTAAATTCGGGACCAAGTTCAAAGGTGTTAAAAGGAAGGAAGCCTTTCTGTCCTTGTTCGGAACCTATATTCACCACCAGTTTTTGAAGCTCCAGGGCGCCTTTAAATTTTAGTTCAAATACTTCGGCTCCCCTGAGCACATTTTTGTTTTGATATACCACACTCCCGTTCACACCCAGGTTGCCACCGGTATTGGTGCCTTCGGCACCAAGAGCAATCGATTGTTTGGCTACGGGAGAAAGTTTGATAAAACATTCCAGCTCTCCTTTTTGCCCGTTTTTGGAGGGAAAGTATTCGATCTGTACCTGTTTAAATGCTTTTAGCTGTACAAGTCTTTTGTAGGTGTCTTCATTTTTTGTGTCTTGATACAATTCGCCATTATGAAAATAGATGGCATCGGTAATGATTTTTGTTTTGTAATGAAGTTTTTGCGAATAAAGAAAAATATAATTATCCTTAGTACGTAAGGTATCCCTCCGCAGCGTGTCTTCGGTCCGGCTTACATAGTCGGTAATGATATAAACGTTGTTGACCGTATAGCGCAGGTGATCGGTTTCAACGGTTGAGTCGGTGCCTGCAACAGGGGTAGAGAGACGTTTCAAGCCAATGGTGATGTCTACATGCCGGTCGTGGTTTGCTGTATCTGCGTTGTAATAAACGTATTCCTTTGAGAAATAGTAATACCCTTCATTTTTCAATAATTTGGTAATCCGGTCCCGCTCTTTTTGAAGCACATCAGCATCAAAATTCTGTCCGGGACGGACCAGGCAATTCAATGAATCTGCAAGGACGTAGTATCCTGCCTGATGATCATCCAGATCGTAAGTGACACGACGGATGATATAGGGTCTTGGGGTTTTAAGGATATAATAGACTTTTACTTTGTTTTCACCAAAAACAGTCGAATCCTTTACGGTATTATTGAAATATCCTTTGTTATTCAGGTAAAGACTAACTTGTTTGGCCGATTTATTGGCCAGCACCGAATCATAAATGGTGGGTTCTTCTCCAATATTGACGAGCCATTCTCTGAACGTAAGACGGTCTTTGCTTTTAAGATGAAATGTTTTTTCCGGTTTGCCCTGACTTTTTCTTTTTTCATTCACCTCCTGGTTCTTTAGGCGACGTTTTTCATTAATCCGGTCTATCCGTTCGTCCCTTCTCTGTTTTTGGCTTCTTAGTTTGTCCTGATTAACGAGGTTGTATATTTCCAGATAAAAAGGGTAGACAAAGAAGATCTTCCGGTTGGCTTTTTGACGGATATAGGTATTGATTTCGTCCCTGTTCAGATTGGGGTTGGAGGTGTGAATAACGTTACGTTTGAGCAGGTATTCGTTATCCTTCAGCTTGCGTGCACTGCCACACCCGAAGTATAGGAAAGCAACGGCTAAAGAAAAGGGGATGAGACTGTATTTCCCGGCTTTGCGCAAAATTTGTTTGCGTTAATGGATGTTTTGATACTTTTGTAAAAGTACGAAAATTCAGGCGCCAACTCTGCCATGCTTTCAAAAAACCAGGTCAAATTCATAAACTCGCTGAAGCTGAAAAAAAACAGGGAAGCGGAAGGCTTGTTTGTGGCAGAAGGGATTAAGATCGTGAATGAGTTGCTTCATTCCGGAATCATTGTCAAACAGATTTATTCCAGCCGAAACTATCAACTTTCTATTTTCAACTATCATATTGATGTAGTCCGGATCAAAGAAAGTGAACTAAAAAGGATTTCATCTCTCAATAGCCCCAACGAAGTACTCGCTATCTGCGAAATACCCAGTCATACATTAAGCCCCGCAGCACTTATTAATAAACTGTGTCTGGTACTTGATACGGTTCAGGATCCTGGAAATCTTGGAACTATTATCCGTATTGCGGATTGGTTTGGGATAGAACATATCATCTGTTCGCCGGAAACGGTGGAAGTATATAACCCCAAAGTGGTTCAGGCTACCATGGGCAGCATCTCCCGGGTGCAGGTTCACTACACTCCTTTAGCCGGCTTTCTGGAAGAGATGAGTAAACAGGGATCCTGTCGTATTTATGGAGCTTTGCTGGATGGGGAAGAGTTGTATAAAACAACCTTATCCGATAGCGGACTGATTGTTATTGGGAATGAATCCAAAGGAATTTCGCCCGAATTACTTCCTTATATAACCGATAAAATACGCATCCCTCATTTCACGCCTTCCGGGAAAGAAGTCTTATCCAGCATCACCACAGCCGAATCACTCAATGCAGCTATTGCCACATCGGTGATTTGCTCTGAATTTCGTCGAAGGACAGGATCTTAATCCTAGTCTTTCTGCAAAAACGGATATTTATAATCTGTTGCCGGTACAAACGTTTCCTTAATTGTACGAGGTGATACCCAACGCAACAGGTTAATTTTAGCTCCTGCTTTATCATTCGTTCCGGAACCTCTGGCACCTCCGAAAGGCTGTTGACCTACAACAGCACCGGTTGGTTTATCGTTGATATAGAAATTACCTGCGCTGTTAACCAGCTTTTCGGCAGCATGCTCTATCGCATAACGGTCCTGAGCCAGAATAGCTCCGGTAAGCGCATAGTTGGATGTGGTATCTACTGTTTTCAGGATATCATCAAACTTATCGGCTTCGTACACATGCAGGGTAAGTACCGGACCGAAGAGCTCTTCGCACATGGTAACATACTTGGGATCTTTTACCTGGATAATAGTAGGTTCAATAAAATATCCTTTGGATTTGTTGTAGTTACCTCCTGCAATGATGCTCACACCTTTATCCTTCTTTGCCCGTTCAATAAACCCGGTGAGTTTGTCAAACGATTTCTCATCAATTACAGCATTGATAAAATTGGTGAAATCTTCAACAGGTCCCATTTTCATACTATTCAGATCGGCCAGTACATGCTCTTTCACCTCTTTCCAGATATTGGAGGGAATGTAGGCGCGGGATGCTGCAGAACATTTTTGTCCCTGATATTCAAAAGCACCTCTTGAAATAGCAGTGGATACAGCTTTGGGATCGGCGCTGGAGTGGGCCAGGATAAAGTCTTTGCCTCCTGTTTCGCCCACAATACGAGGGTAGGAGCGGTAGGTATGTATATTATTGCCAATTGTTTTCCATATAGACTGAAACACTTCGGTAGAGCCGGTAAAATGGATACCTGCAAAATCACGATGAGAGAAAACAACATCTGCCGCATCAGGTCCCGAAGGGTAGATAAGATTAATGACCCCATCCGGAACACCGGCTTTTTGGAATATCTCCATCAGCACATTGGCTGCATATACCTGGGTATTGCTTGGTTTCCATACCACCACATTACCCATCATGGCGCAGGAAGAAGGCAGGTTACCTGCAATAGCAGTAAAATTGAAAGGGGTAAGTGCATAAATAAATCCTTCCAGAGGTCTCCACTCCAAACGATTCCAGATTCCGGGAGCGGAAGCAGGTTGCTCGGAATAAATCTCTGTCATATAATGGACATTGAAACGCAGGAAGTCTATAATCTCACAGGCGGAGTCAATTTCTGCCTGAAAAGCATTCTTACTTTGTCCCAGCATGGTGGCAGCATTCAACTTGGCGCGGTAGGGGCCAGCTATCAGCTCGGCAGCTTTCAGGAAAATACTGGCGCGGTGTTCCCATGATAAGGCCGACCATTTCTTTTTTGCTGTCAATGCTGCATCAATGGCCTGTTTTACATGCTTTTTATCACTCTTGTGGAAATAACCGAGTGTATGCTTATGGTCATGAGGCGGCGCCAGGCGGATCTTATTGCCGCTGCGTACTTCTTTACCTCCTATATACATCGGTATATCCAGCTGCGATGCACGAAGTTCTTTCAGCATACGCTGAAGCTCTTTTCTTTCGTTGCTGCCCGGTGCATAGCTTTTTACCGGTTCATTATGAGGCTGGGGTACTTTATAGATTCCTTTAGGCATTGGAAAAAGATTTATGATTTAATATTTTTGATTTATGATTTTACTTCTGCAGCGTGGGCTTTGGGGCGAAAGCTTACTTCCAGATTGTGCAGTTCGATAAGAGGTTTCAGGAACTCTTCCAGATCGTATACACAAAGCTGGGATGCGGCGTCGCACAGTGCTTTTGCCGGTTCGGGATGGGTTTCGATAAACACTCCGTCAACACCTGCTGCTACTCCGGCACGGGAAAGTACAGGAAGGAATTCGCGGGCACCTCCTTTAGCATCGGCACTGGGTATACCGTATTTACGGATGCTATGGGTGATATCAAATACTACAGGGTAGCCTATTCTATTGAGATGATAAAAGGCACGGGGATCAACGATAAGATCATTGTAGCCGAATGTGTATCCTCTTTCGGTAAGGATAATCTGATCATTTCCGGAATCCACACATTTGGAAACCGGGTTTTTCATGTTTTCAGGAGAAAGGAATTGTCCGTGTTTTATATTCACCACTTTACCTGTTTTCGCCGCGGCCTTCAGCAACTCACTCTGCATACAGAGATAAGCCGGAATCTGAAGTACATCGCATACTGCTCCGGCTGCATCAGCCTGATCGCGATAGTGAATATCGGTAAGTATCGGAAACCCGAATGTCTCTTTTACTTTAGCCAGAATTTTTAATCCTTTGTCCAGCCCGGGTCCGTCGTAGAACTGCAGGTTGCTGCGATTGTCTTTCTGGAAGGAAGATTTATAAATTATTTTGATCTTCAGCTTTTCCGAAACTTCTTTCAGTTTCTCGGCTGTCTTCATCATAATACTTTCTTCTTCTATTACACACGGGCCGGAGATAAGGAAAAGCTCATCCGATCCACAGTGAATATTACCTACGTTAACTATTTTCTTTTTCATATGGGTATAAGCTAAATAAATCTAAATCTTAAATCCTACATCCTCCTATACAATCCCTTAATAAGGTCAATCGTAATTTTATTTTTCCAATCGGCACCAATGGCATGTACCCACATATGAGTGAGGTTATAGGCTACTTCTGCCATAGCTGTGATCTGATCGTCCGTCCATTCCTTTGACAGGTTTTTAGGCAAATCAATCTGATGTTTCTGTACCATCGTACGGAACTCTTTCACTCCTTGTGGATAATAATCTTCCAGATGATCAAATGCAACGCAATTGGCATAACAATGACGGGTGCCCAGAATTTTGGAAAGTCCGTAAGACAGGGCATGACAAACACCCACTTCCGAATAAGTAAGACTCAAACCTCCCATGAGCGATGCTACCATCAGCTTTTCATCATTGGCAGGGGTTTGACCGCTGCCTTCATTCACAAATACTTCCCTGCATAGTTTCAACGCCTGTTCGGCATAAGCATGGCTATAGGTATTGTTGAGTGTTCCGTTTTCCGATTCGATACAATGGATGAAAGTATCCATTCCGGTATAGAACCACCAGTTACGCGGTACGGTAGCAATAAGATCGGGATCGAGGATAAGTTGATTGAATACGGTCCAGTCGCACTTGAGCCCCAGCTTTTTTACCGGTCCGGTAAGAACAGCGGTCATGGAGCATTCAGCACCGGTTCCGGAAATAGTAGGAACTCCCAGGTGATATACTCCCGGTTTTTTAATCAGGTTAAGTCCCTGGTAAAGGGTGGATGATCCTTCATTGGTAAACATGAGGGAGGATGCTTTTGCAATATCCATAATACTGCCACCGCCTATTCCTGCAATTCCTGCAGGAATACCATGAGAAGCTTTTACACTGTCGCGTATATGATCTATTTGCTCTGTCGTGGGTTCGTGAACATCCACATCAATAAAGAGAATTACATCTCCTTTTTTTAGCGGAATTCTTTTTTCAAGAGGCTTGCCTTTGAAATACTGGTCTACGATAAATAAAATGAATTGATCATTCTCTGATCTTTTTTCAGCCAGGATAGCATCCATCTGATCAAAGCTACCGCGTCCGAAGACCGTTTTATCTATGTTTTTAAAATTCTTATGCATGAACGGAAGAAAGGGCTTTGGTAACACAGGCAGCAATTCCGGAAGCAAGGGTTGTCATCTCCGCTTCTGTCCAGGTACAACGGATACCGAAAGAAATGAGACGACCTACCACTTCCTGTGATTTGGGCAATGAAAGTTTTTTATAGTCCTGCGGAGCTCCGGTAATCTCAATAGGAAGACGAGAGGCCGTACGCATTTCTTTGAGGTGATCCCACTGATTAACGAAGTGATACATGTTCAGGAACCAATAGTTAAACCCACCAACACCTGCTTTGTTCATTTCATCTACGCAGCGTTTGGCGGCCTCGGTATCAGGCAGCAGGATATTCAGAAAGGTGGCGGAATCACCTGCAGGGTCGCACACTTTGGCAAACTGAATGCCTGGAGTGCTGCTTAATGCTTTGGTAAGAAAGGCTTTATGTTCCTGGTTTTTTTTACGGATGAAAGGAACCTTACGGGTTTGGGCTAATCCCACAGCAGCATGCAGCTCGCTGATACGGTAATTGAATCCCAGCAAGGGGTGATTTTCCATCCCTCTGTTGGTACCAATATGATCATGTCCGTGATCGGAATAAACATCGGCAATTTTATAAGTAGCCTCATCATTGGTGATGAGTACACCACCTTCTCCGGCTGTTGCAATCTTAAAGAAATCGAAAGAGAAGCTTCCTGCTTTGCCAAAGAGGCCAACCGAAGTTCCCTTATAAGAGGAGCCATACGCCTGACCGGCATCTTCAACCAGGGTTAGCTTATGTTCTTTTATCACGGCCATAATAGGATCCATATCGGCCATTCCACCGCACATATGAACAAGGCATACCCCTTTGGTTTTGGAGGTAATGGCTTTTTTTATTCCTTCAGCGCTGAGACAAAGGGTCTCATCAAGTTCCGCAAAAACGGGGAGAGCCCCTACAAACAGTACCGCTTCAATAGTGGCTATAAAAGTAAAAGGAGGCACAATCACTTCATCACCGGCACCGATACCGGCAGCTGCCAGTGCTGTAGCAATGGCGGTAGAGCCGCTGGAAACAGCATGGGCATATTTGGCGCCTGTCTGTTTGCATACTTCGGCTTCAAAGTCCCTGGCTTTGAAATGATTATTTCTGAGATGATCGTTGGTGTAACGGATCATGATGCCTGTTTCTAGTACATCATTTACTTCCTTGCGTTCTTCCGCGCCAAAGAGTTCTGTTCCGGGCATAGTGTTGGTTTTTGGTGGTGCAAATATACTCAGAATTGATGGAAATGAGGCGGATAAATGCCGGTATGTGGCAACCTCCTTTACAGGCCTCCCAGCTCTAATACCCTGTCAAACTGCTCCTTGGTAACCGTTGATACCGATAACCGGCTCAATCTTACCAATTCCATGCCTTTCAGGATCTTATCGGTCTTGATTTGACTCAGGGGGATGCTTTTCTTTAGCTTTTTATAAGGCTGGATATCGACAGCCAGCCAGGCTGTTTCGGTGGTGGTAGGATCCTGATAGGCTTCCTTTAATACTTTGGCAATTCCTACAATATCCAGACCCTCATTGCTGTGATAATAGAGTACCAAATCTCCTTTTTTCATAGCCCGGAGGTTGTTACGCGCCGCATAATTCCGTACCCCATCCCAGCATGCTTTGGCATCTTTTTCGAATTTTTCCCAGCTGTATTTAACAGGCTCGGATTTGACTAACCAGTGGTTCATGGGTGGATGTTTATAAACATAAAGGAAATGACACTTGATGCGATCATTTAATGCAAAATTTTAAACGTAAGCTCCTTCATCAGCTCACCATGTCCTGCGCTTCCGTTATCCACTCCTTTGCTTTTCAGATCGTATTCATGAAGGAAGGAGAAAATCATTTTCAGCTTGCCCAAAGGATAATTTTTTGCCGCATTAATATAATCGCCGGCAATAAAAGGATGTACTCCGATTGCCTTGGCGGCTGCATCTTTTGTTTTTTCAGGAAGAAAATGAATAAGCAGGAGTTTTTGAAAATAATTATATAAAGCCGAGAGGGTTACCACCATTGGATGCTCCTTTTCATTGGCACCGAAATAATTAATGATCCGGTTGGCTTTCAGAATATCTCTCTTTCCAAGAGCCTCGTTCAGCTCAAAACTGTTGTACTCTTTGCTTATACCTATATTATTCTGAATGATTTCCGGAGTAATTTCCGATCCGGCTTTCAGACTTATCATGAGCTTATCCACCTCATTCACAATCTTACTCAGGTCTGTTCCCAGATACTCGGCCAGCATCATCAATGCTTTAGGACCGATATTGAAGTTTTTAGCCTTCATATAGTGGGTTATCCATTCCTGGATTTTGTAGTCTCTTACTTTCTCGGAATGAAAAAGTACGGCATGTTTGGCAAGGGCTTTGGCAAAACTGGTGCGTTTGTCAACCGTTTTGTATTTACAGCAGAATACCAAGATAGTACTGGGTTGCGGATGCTCCAGATAAGCAACAAGGGGATGCTTTTTTTCCTTTTCTTTTTTAGTGCCTTCTCCGTCTTCGTCTATTTCTTCTTTCTCTATTAATCCTTTGATATTCTGAGCTTCCTTAATCAAGACCACTTTTCGTTCACCCATCATCGGAAATCCTTTTGCTTCACTGATAATGGCCTGCAGGTTCAGATCCTGGCCATAGAGAACCGCCAGATTGAATTCACGCTCCGTTTCATCCAGGATATCATGCTCCAGATGATGACTTATCTGATCAATAAAATAAGGTTCTTCACCCATCAGAAAATAGACGGATTTATAATTCTTTTTCTTGATATCGGAAAGGATGGTCTGAAAGTCTGACAAAGCAATAAGGTTATAGTATGGGGCATCGTACCCCTCTCTGCGAAATTAGGAAGGAATAGGGATTTTGCGTCATAAAAATATCAACAATATTCACCGCATCTCTGTCTCCTGCTCCTGCCGCTGCCTCCTGCCGCTTATTTATTTACCTTTAACCCCATGTCAAGGATCACCCTTTTCGCCGATGTCATTTTACCGCTTCCGGTACCCAGGCTTTATACCTACCGGGTTCCGGTAGACTGGAATGAACGGGTTATGCCAGGGTTGAGAGTGATTGTACAATTCGGGAAAAACAAACTTTATACAGGATTGATCCGGCGTTTGCATGAAACAGCCCCGGCTGCCTATACCGCTAAATACCTGGATACGTTGCTGGATGAAGAACCGGTAGTGGTGGAGCAGCAGTTCCTGCTTTGGGAACAGATGAGCCGGTATTATATGTGTTATCCGGGCGATGTATTAAATGCAGCCCTTCCTGCAGGACTCAAGCTTTCCAGTGAAACAAAGATTATCCTTAATCCTGACTATGCCGGCAACCGGGAGGAATTGAATGAACGGGAATATATCCTGGCCGAAGCCCTGGATGTAAGACAGGTGCTTAGCATAGAAGAAGTATCGGAAATACTGTCCCTCAAAATTGTTCAGCCGGTATTGAAAACATTGCTGGAAAAAGGGCTTATCCTGATCAGGGAAGAAGTGAGGGAACGGTATACGCCCAAACGGGAAACCTTTATACGCCTTGCGGAAGAACTGGAAACAGAAGAGAAACTGAAAGAGCTTTTTGAGAAACTGGAAAAAAAAGCACAGAAACAACTTCAGGCTCTTATCGCTTATATTAAATATTCTAACCGCTATGGAAAAGAACAACATCCGGTAAAGAAACAGGATCTGGTAAAGGAATCAGATACCGGAGCTGTAAATGCGCTTATCAAAAAAGGTTTTTTTATCGCTTTTGAAGAAGAAGTAGGGCGGATCAGACATATGGAAGGTGGCACTGCTACGGAAAAAGCTTTTAATGAGGAGCAGGCTACGGCATATAGCCAACTAAAAAAAGATTTTGAAACAAAAGATATAGCCCTGTTACATGGGGTTACTTCCAGCGGTAAAACAGAGTTATACCTCAAGCTGATGAAGGAGGCAATTCTGGAAGGCAAGCAGGTATTATATCTGTTGCCCGAAATAGCGCTTACCACCCAAATTATTACCCGGCTTCAGAATTATTTCGGAGAAAGTATCAGTGTTTACCACAGCCGGTTCAATGAACAGGAAAGGGTGGAAGTGTGGAAAACGATTTTGGGGCAAGGGCCCAATGCCAATAAAAAAGCATTGTCAGGCTCTCTGGTGTTAGGAGCGCGTTCTTCTGTTTTCCTGCCCTTCCGAAATCTGGGTCTTATTATTGTGGATGAAGAACACGACTCATCCTATAAACAGTATGATCCGGCCCCCCGCTATCATGCACGTGAAACAGCTATTTTTCTTGCTTCCTTGCACAAAGCAAAAGTGCTTTTAGGCTCTGCTACTCCTTCGCTGGAAAGTACCTTCAATGCTCAAAACGGAAAATATGGGTTTGCCGAAATGACAGGACGGTTTGGAGGCATGCAGATGCCGCATATAGAAGTGGTGGATATAAAAGATCTTTCAAAGCGAAAGATGATGAAATCTCATTTTTCTCCCCTGCTGCTCGAAAAGACGGAAGAAGTGCTCGCCAATAAAGAGCAGGTTATCTTTTTTCAAAACAGAAGAGGCTTTGCCCCCATGATTGAATGCGCCAGCTGTGCCTGGACACCCCGTTGTACACAATGCGATGTGAGTCTAACCTATCACAAACAGGTGAATCAGCTTCGTTGTCATTATTGCGGGTATTCCATCAAACCTCCGACTACGTGTCCGGCATGCGGGGATACCAATCTGAAGACAAAAGGGTTCGGAACTGAAAAGATAGAGGATGAGCTGGCTTTGTTTTTCCCACAGGCAAAGATTGCACGTATGGATCTGGATACAACACGTGCCAAGTTTGCCCACCGTCAGATCATCAGCGATTTTGAAGAACGGAGAATAGATATTCTGGTAGGTACGCAGATGGTGACAAAGGGTCTTGATTTCGACCATGTGTCGCTGGTGGGTATCCTGAATGCCGATAGCATGCTAAATTTCCCTGATTTCAGAGCCTTTGAAAGAAGTTTTCAGCTTATGGCGCAGGTGTCGGGTAGGGCAGGCAGAAAAAATAAAAGAGGCAAAGTGATTATTCAATCCTATAACCCGGAACATCCCATCCTGAATTTTGTGGTTAAAAATAATTACCAGGGGATGTATATCAGTGAGCTGAATGAACGCAAACAGTTTCATTATCCACCTTACTACCGTTTGATTCAGTTTACATTAAGACATAAAGATCAGGATGTCATCAACGCCGGATCCCTTGTATTTGCCGATAAGCTGAGAGCTCATTTCGGGAGCAGGGTACTTGGGCCGGAGTTTCCGGTAGTGTCGAGAATAAGAAATGAATACCACAAAAATATCCTGCTCAAATTTGAACGGGAAGCCTCTATGAATAAAGTGAGAGAGATTTTGCTGGCCGAGATTGATGCATTTAAGCTGCAACCTGAATTCAAAAGCGTAAGGGTGGTGACGGATGTAGATCCTGTTTAGCTTATTCCTCCGTATCGTCGATATGAAAACGATGCATAGCCCGGTGTATTACCGGGCTCAGTAATACGGCAATAGAAGTTAAAAACGTGACCCCGCTGAAAATAGCATAGGCCGATGCAAATATTTTTGCTGCATCATTGGTCATAGGATCAACAGGGCCCATACCTGTCAGGATCATAGACGCATTCAGGAGCGAATCAACCCACCCGAGATGGCAAATAAAATGATAACCGAGCATACCTCCGTAAAGCGAAAGAGCCACTGTAATGGTAGCAATCAGCGCCCCTTTTAACACCCTGTTGTGATATACTTCTCTCGGGGCAAGTTGTTTTCTTCTTACCCGGATAGGGAAATGCAGATGCTTATTTGCTTGAGATTCGGTGTGTAAGGCCATGCTGTTGGTTTTAAAGGGTGCTTACGATTGCGATTTTTTTTCCATCGGGACTGATGGCAATACGACTGATGTTATGAATAGACTCCGAAGGCATACCTGCAGCCTTCCAGGATGTAACAGGATTGGATCTAAATCCATCCACAGTAAAGGGGCTGAAATAGAGGGACGAGTTATTCCCCATAAAAAGGACTTTGTTTCTCCAGATGCAGAAATCTTCTTTGCCTGGAAGAGTCTGAATAAGATTCCGCCCCGTCATGATGCCGCATTTTGCCATCGGCTCCGTGTTTTTAAATTCAACGGCAATGAACCACTGTGCAGAATCACCTTTGTTTACATAATAACCGTTATGAAGGGAGTCTGATAAGAGAATTCTTCCCGGTTTTTTAGTTACCATATAGGTCCAATCCCGGCGGTCTTTATCTGTATTGGCTTCATATAGTTTTTCGGGGTTTCCGAGACGGAATAATAAAAGATTTTTAAGATCCGTCCAGCAGTAATAGCCTATAGAGTCCACGTTTTTCATAACAAGTACAGGAGCCCCACCTTTAATAGGAAACTTCCACAACCGTTGAGTAGAATCCTTTTCTACCATCACCACAGAAACGAACTTGCCATCCGGTGTAACACATGGAGAGTATTCGCTTTCCAGTGTCTTGCAAAATTGTTTGGTGGTTTGAGTGGAGATATCGTAACAATAAATATCCGATTGCCCATCCCGGTAGCTGGTATAATAAATGGATTTGCTATCCGGCGAAAAAGAAGGCTGATTATCGTATCCGGGGCGATTGGTAAAATTTACCCCATTGCTGAAGCTAAACGACTCTCCGTTTTGCTGTATATCAAACAGCCAGATATCCGTTTCCGGCATCTGGGCAAAGATACTTTTGCAGCATATAAATAAAAAAAGGAGCGAGGCAATTTTCAGTTTCAAAGGAAAAGGGGTTTAAGATTTAAGATTTATGATTGAATACTCGTTGATGATATAAAGATAGGCTTAATCCCGTTTATTGAAACGGATCTACATCTCAGCAACAAACGTCCCAATCATAAATCTAAAATGAAAGAATAGTTTCCTTCAAATAAAAAAAAGATCGCTGATTAGCGATCCTTCTTTCCATATTCAAACCTAAAAGGGTTAGAAACAGTATTTGTTTTCGGTAATCAGCTTGGCTGCAACTCTTCTGCGTCCTTCTTTGCTGTTGTAGGGTTCTGTTTTAGTAAACCGTTTCAGACCCATCAGCATCATGCGTTGCTCATCCCCTTCTGAGAAGGAGTTGATGGCTTCTTTGCCGTTTTTATTAATCCGGTCGGCTGCATCATTGAGGTATACACGCAGCATGTCCAGTTGTTCTTTGCAGGCCGCTTCTCCTCTAATGCCGCATAGTTTTTCAACCCTCAACATGAGGCTTTCTGTAACATACAAGTCGATAACCATATCGGCTATGTTCATCAGCACTTCCTGTTCTTTTGCCAGCTCCATCATAAGTTTCTGTGCGGCTGCTCCGGCAACCATCAGAACAGCTTTCTTGAAATTGGCAATATATTTTTTCTCAGGTGCAAACAGGGCTGAATCATCTCCGCCCATATCGGGTACGCTCATGAGCTCAGAACTGATCTTCATAGCGGGCCCCATCAGATCCAGCTCACCTTTCATAGCTCTTTTAAGCAGCATATCCACTGTCAGGAGCCGGTTGATCTCATTAGTTCCTTCAAAAATACGGTTGATACGGGAGTCACGGTAAGCACGTTCCATTGGAGCATCGGCAGAATAGCCCATACCTCCATATATCTGAACACCTTCATCAACGGTATAATCCAGGGCCTCAGACCCGGCTACTTTTAACATAGCAGCTTCGGCGGCAAATTGTTCTACCCCTTTGAGGATAGCTTTGCCGTGTTCCATGCCTCCTGCAGCCAGAGAATGGATAGAGTCTTCCACATTCTGTGTACAACGGTACAGTGCCGATTCAACAGCGTAAATACGGATGGCCTGCTCTGCAATTTTGTAACGGATAGCACCGTATTTGGCAAGCGGGCGGCCAAACTGCTGGCGTTCATTTGCATATTGTATGGCTTTGCTGCTTACTTCTTTTGAAGCTCCCAGTGCTGCAGCTGCCAGTTTAATACGTCCCAGATTAAGGATATTAACCGCAATCTTGAAACCATTCTGACGATCCGATAACAGATTTTCTACCGGTACTTTGCAATCGTTAAAGAATACCTGACGGGTAGAGCTGCCTTTGATACCCATTTTATGTTCTTCCGGGTTCAGGGTAATACCTCCGAAATTTTTCTCAACAATAAAGGCGCTGAGATTTTCATCATTATCAATCTTGGCAAAAACAGTGAAAATATCTGCAAATCCACCGTTGGTGATCCACATCTTTTGTCCGTTCAGGATATAATGTTTCCCATCGGCTGTAAGAACAGCCTTTGTTTTGCCGGAATTGGCATCAGAGCCTGCTGAAGGTTCGGTAAGACAATAACAAGCTTTCCATTCTCCGCTGGCTAATTTTGGAATGTATTTTTTCTTCTGAGCATCGTTTCCATAATAGAGGATAGGAAGGGTCCCGATACCAGTATGAGCCGAAATAGAAACCGCAAAAGAATGCGCAGCGCCTAACACTTCCGTAGCCAGCATACCGGTTACGAAATCTTTTTCAAAACCTCCCAGTGATTCAGGAACACTTAGTCCAAGAAGTCCCAGCTCGGCTGCTTTGTTCAAAAGCTTAACGGTAAGGCCTTCTTCCTGTGCATCTATCTTGTCCAGATTAGGAAATATTTCCTGAGCCAGAAAATCTTTGCACGACTGAGCGATCATGAGTTGTTCCTCATTCCATTCTTCCGGAATAAAGATATCGCTGGCTTCTGTTTCGCGGATCAGGAACTCTCCGCCTTTGATTGCTTTTTTTGATGTGGTTTCCATATGAATAGGTTTTTAGCGTAGACTAGATTGAGCTGCTAAGGTATGAAAAAATAAATCATATCTTATGCATGCATAATATTATTTTTTCGAAATTCAAAGAACTAAGATAGTAAAATACCTATGTTTTCTTTTGCATACTTAGGATGAAATGGTCACCCATAGAACGAAAAGGTGGGGTATGACAGATCTTTTCTTCTATACGGATGAGTCCCCGAAACAACCTGGGATACCGGGATGGAAACGTTTCCAGATAGGGAGGGGGAACCGTAATTCCTAAACCCCGGCAGGAAAGCTGGTGGTATTCCGGACCAAACGCTTTTCTGATATAAGAGGGGGAATAGTAATAAGTTAGGAAATGAACTCCTTCTATATGAGATAGGGCTCCATGCTTCTGAAACCTCCGGAAAGCTGTTTTGAAATTACCTTTCAGAGCCAACAAAAGCTCCCAGGGACAGAAAGGAGGCATCATTACCAGGGTTACTTTTCCTCCTTTATTCAGGAGCCGGCTAAACTGGCTAATGACAGAGCGAATATCTTCTGCACAGTTTAATCCCCCGAAATTGGAGAAGATATGATCAAATGAACCGGAAATATTTTCGAGGCTGTTAAAAGAACAGGCTTGCACCTGCATCATTCCGGGGGAGGCCATTTGTGCTTTTTTCCTTTTCATCGTTTCTATCATTCCCGGAGCCAGATCTGTTGCCAGCACCTGAAACCCTTTTTCGGCAAAGTAGAAAGAGTCCAGACCTGTTCCTGCATTCAGCTCCAGGATAGAATCGCCCGGGTGAAGCAATTCAAGCATCTGGTTTCTGACGCAGGTACGCATCCATACCAGAATAGGGTTTTGTGCATCGAGTTCATCAAAAAAAGGGCTTTGTTTTGAAAACGCCTCTGCCGTTTGTGCTTCCTGTAACTGATCAGCAGGTTTCATACAGTAGCAGGTACAAGATGATCCAGTTTTTTTCTTTCTCTCTTTACTACCGGTATATAGTACACAAGAGCGGCTACCCTTTGCAGTGATTTAAAATTGGTACGCAGAGGGTGTAAGAAAAGATTCTTTATCGTTTCATACCCCTGATGTTTCCTGTAATTCTTATGGACATACCTGTGAAGTTGTTTGTAAAACCCGGGAGAGTATGTGTTGGAAAACATCAGTTCCAGATCGTCGGAGTCGGTCCAGTTTGCCTTTTGTTTCAACTCCTCCTTAACCCGTTGATGAAACACGGTGCCGGGTAAAGGATAAGAAATGGATACACCGATATCTTCGGGTAGCAGTTTGTTTACAAGGTGTATGGTAGCTTCAATATCATCCATCGTTTCGCCGGGATAGCCAAACTGAAGGAAGAAGGACGGACGGATATGATGTGATTTCAGCAACGTTGTGGCCTGAGTTATCTGCTCTACTGTAGTACCTTTATCCATGGCATCCAGAATTTTTTGAGAACCGCTTTCGGCCCCCATCCATACTGTTTCGCAGCCCGATAAGGCCAGGGCTTTCACATAGTTTTCGGCAGTAAGCAGGTCGGCCCGGGATTGTATTTTGTATTTAATAACAACACCCTGTTTTTTTATTTCTTCTGCAAAGGCAGTTACCCAACCGGGTTTTAATCCGAAAATATCATCACAGAACCAGATATGATCAAAAGAGAACAGGTTCTTCAGAAAAACAATTTCTGTCACTACCTCCTGGGGAGAACGGGAATTGTAACGATTGCCATAAATAGGCTTGGCGCACCAATTGCATTGATAAGGACAACCCCGTGTCGTGACCATATTAACCGAAAAATAGCCATAGTGATCCATCCACCGCCGTCGGTATTCATCCACATTAATCAAATCCCAGGCAGGGAAAGGGAGGCTATCCAGATTACGCATGACAGCTCTCGATACTGTTTTTACAATGTCTTCTTTTTCCTGAAAGGCCAATCCGGGGATATTTTTCGGACTTTCTTTCTTTTCCAGACACAAGATGAGCTCCTTTAATGTTTGTTCGGCTTCGCCCAGGATAATAAAATCGGCCCCTTTCTCCATGTATTGACTGATATGATCGGTAGCATCGGAGCTGGAGACGATAATTCTGCAACCTTCCGTCTTTGCCAGGGCTATCATTTCAAACGCAGCATGTCTCATATTAGTAAGACACATTTTGCTCAGGTAATTAAATCCGTCGTCGTACAAAACAAAATAGTGAGGTTTTGTTGTTGCAAGTGTAGCTCTGACTTCGTCAGCCGATTCGGCAAACATGGGATCAAAGAGAAACACCTCTTGTTTTTCTTCTCTCATCACAGCCGCAGCAGTAATTGTTGCCAACGGAGCATAAGGCTGACTCAGCTCCCATTGTTTGGAGTCGAGCTTCAGGAAATAAGAATGAGAAAAAAGAATACGGCTCATGGCTACAGGCTTACCTGATGTCTTTGCATAAATTCACAGAGTTTCATTTCATACTGATCCAGCACTTTGTTTTGAAAACCACTGGGATGATGTTTGGAGGTACTGCGATTGGAGCGGAAATTGAGTTCAAACGGCACCGGTGCTATATGGGAGAATTTTCTTTTCCATCTGTTCAGAGAAATGCGGAGAAAACGGATGTCCCAACGTTCACCCGCCTGGCCTTTAAGTATCCACTCAAAAAACATGCGAAAAAAAGAACGATTGACCTGGATAATCTCCGCTGTGTCGGGATCAGGCATGGATGGATAATAAACACGTACCCATTTATTCTGTTCCAGAAAACGTTTGCACACGGCAGGATTATATACCGGTTTTAGAAAAGCGATTTCGGTAGCGGTAAAAAGATTCTGATCCGGTATGGTAAGGTGGTCAGAATCGATGAAATAATTAATGCAGAAATATTTTCTGGAGTTAAAGAGGAATATCTTCTTGAAAAGCATCAATAATGTCCTGCAAACCCACAGTCTTCCTGGACGGGCAATGACAAAATAATCAACATCTCCTTTTTTATCTACACATCCTTTGGCCAACGATCCAGAAATGAATACGGCTTCCACAAAAGGAAAACGGGAAATCAGTTTGCTGTAAAAGAAAGATTTCTTCATCATTTGCTCTGCCCTTTTATTCCCTTCCAGCCTTTGTAATAGAATGTTTTCGTCCGGGCTAGCCATATAATACCCATTTTTTTGTCCAATATATTTTTTTTCAACCAGGTAGTTCAGGGCGGCTTTAAATTCCGTTTTTACTGGATTTTCCGATAAACAACATTTTTCAAGTTCTTCTGTCGTGAGCGGATAATGGAAAATGTCAAAATAAAACAATGTTTTAAGGATGGCGCTTTGAAGAGGCGTCAGCTGACAGATATCATTTTGTGAGGCAGTGAGTAGGACAGCATCCATTAACCAAATTTAATCAATTCATCTCAAAGAGGAAAAGATGTCGTTTTTTGATAAAGAGCCATAAATGAGCTCACCATTGTTGCTGTACTTTGCAAAACCACCGGTGTATGTGAGAGCTCTTTACTACCTAATAATTCTTTCAAGGCCAGAATCATTTTTTCTTTGTCAGAACATACATGTATCATGGAGGGTTCATCAAATCTCCCTACATCAAAACAAACTACATGAGTTCCGGAGGCGAGTGCTTCCATCATAACGGTACTCTGCCCCTCAAACCTGGATGTATGAAGCAAAAGCCGGGCTCTGCCAAGCTTTGAATGGATATCTGAATGCGGTATTTTTCCAACCAGGGTTATATTCTTTTCAATCCCAAGATGCTGAATTTTTTCGGTAAGCATGCTTTCCTGGGGCCCCTCTCCGATAATTTCGGCCCGGATGTTTGGAAGTTGTTTCTGTAACTCCGCCACAAGGTCGATGAACAAACCATAGTTCTTAAGCTCGGTAAGGGCTCCTATACCGATGAGATCAATGTCCCGCTTTTTTTCTGTAACGGGGAATTTGAGAGGCTCTATTCCCAATGGTATTACTCCTCCTGTTTTTATGCCCAGGCCATCGAGATTTTTCCGAAGACGTTCCGACATTGTTATTATTTCTGCAGGTTGCAGCCTTAGAAACTTTAGATATTTGTTTGCTGCAATGGTGTCCTGTCCGATGGAATACGCCACCAGTTTGATTCTTTTGAGGCGGCAGAATAGTTTTCCGATGAGACTGGCTTCCGTAAGCCAGAACGTATGGATCACATCAATCTGTTTCTCTTTATGGAGTTTATTCAGCTGTTTCCACACCCGGTACCAGGTAAGAAAACGGGAAGGAAAGCGGCTGTTTTTTCCGTGTGCAGAATAGACAGGAATACCATTCCACTGATAACCACTTCGTTCAAAAGGATATTGAAGAGAAATAATATTTAGCTGCAACTCGGGATGAAAACGGTGCAAGGCCAGGATATAATCCTGAAGAAAAGGAATGCAAGTAGTGTCCTGTTCATCTCTGGCAAAACCCGGAGTAAGAAGTACAATGTGCTCAACGGATTTCATAGAGGGTCCAGCCATCCGGCCATTGTTTCAATGTAGTGAGCTTATAATGCGTTGTAATAAAATCATAGTTGATCATAGGGTTCTTGCCGGCATACTCTTTTTCAAAAGCACCTTTATTAAACAAAAGATAAGAATTGGGCGGTACACTGTCAAGTTTATATTCCCAAAGATCAGTTATAGTATACCCCGGATCATAAAAGGCAAGGGCTCCGCTTATACTGAAGGTGAAAAGCCGGTGGATGGGATATGCCTGGCAGTCCACAGCTATAAGTCTTTCCTGCTTATTGCTGTTATAAAAAGGAATAAAAGCTTTGGTGAACAGACCGAGCTGGATCAGCATGATTCCTGTTGTCAGCCAAATGGGATTGAATTTGATCATACTGCTCACCTGCATATAAACCGGAAAAACAAGAAGCAGGAAAAAGGGGAAGGCCAGGATAGGGAAACGAAGATTTTGAAATGGAATACCGGCTAAAAGAAAGGCATACAATACGAGCGAAATGATTAATATCCGGTTGAGGGTATTTGTAAGATTGATAGACCCGTAATAGAATACAAGTAGCACTCCGCAAAACAGAAATCCCGGATGAAAAAAGGAGAGAAAAGCATATATAATATTCTGAACCGTGTAATGATAGTTTCCATTGGAGTTGGTAAAGGAAGAACGTAAGAAATTAAGCGGAGACCATTCCGTAGCCCAGGGATGTTCCAATCCCGATCGGAAAGGATTATTGCGTAACAGAAGATAAGGCAAGGAAAGCAGGAGAAGAGGAGCGACCGTTAAGAAGATATCCCGCAAGGAAATACGGCGAATGTATTTTTGAATAATCCGAAAGCCTGGAGGCAGCAGCAACAGAAATGCGCCATAACGGGTCATGACAGCAGCACAAGAAGCAGCGGTAAAAAAGGAAAGGAGAAAAGCAGAATAGTTTTCTTCCAATCTTACAAAAGCGTACCAGGCGGCTAACAGAAGACATAAAGCCGGCATATCCGACATATCGGTTAAGGCAATACGCAAAAGAAAAGGGGAGAGGAGCAGGAAAAGGAAAGAATAGACACGGGCCTGTAGCATTCCGGTCTTAAACTGGAACTGAATGATTTTTTCAAAAAGATAAGCCGATACCACCAAAGAGGCCAGTGTAATACATTGCAAAGTTTCCTGAACGGGTGCTATCAAAGCTAATAAGCCTCCAATAGCCGGAAAAAGCAGAGATAAACGGAATGGTCCTGGATGCATTCCATGAAGCAGAAAGTTACGGCACTCACCTGCATAGCGGACGTACTCGTAACTATCCTGTCCGTATAAACCGTTGAACTGAAAAAGATGGATAACGAGGAAAAGAATGAGAAAGGTAAAAAGATAAAAAGCCGGAAATTTCTTCCAGCTTTTTGATGGAACCGGTTCTTTCCAGATGCCTGAATTGGAACGGTTCGTTTTCATATGTATGAAATGGATTAGTTCATCATCTCAAACACCCCTGCTGCTCCTTGTCCCGTACCTACACACATGGAAACGATACCATATTTTTTCTTTCTTCTTCCCAGTTCGTTGAGGAGTTGTACGCTTAGTTTGGCTCCTGAACATCCGAGGGGATGGCCCAGGGCAATGGCACCTCCGTTTACATTTACAATGGCAGGATCGAGTTTTAGTTCACGCACCACCGCCAGTGACTGAGAGGCAAAAGCTTCGTTCAGCTCCACCAGGTCTATCTGTTCCTGTTTCAGACTTGCTAATTTCAATGCTTTAGGGATAGCTGCTACCGGGCCAATCCCCATAATACGGGGAGGCACACCGGCTGCTGCGTAAGAAACCATTCTGGCAATCGGTTTCAGGTTGTTTGCCTTCATGAAACGTTCGCTTACGATCATTACAAAGGCTGCTCCATCCGATGTCTGGGACGAGTTGCCTGCCGTAACAACACCTTTTGCATCAAATACCGGTTTCAGTTTAGTAAGCGCTTCGAGGGTGGAATCCGCTCTTGGTCCTTCATCTGTTTCAACAGTAAATTCTCTGGTCTTACGTTTTTCGTTCTCGTCAATATAATTCTCTTTTACCAGCACAGGTACTATTTCCTGTTTAAACTTTCCGGCTTTAATGGCTTCAATGGCTTTCTGATGTGAGCTGAGTGCAAATACATCCTGATCTTCACGCGAAATATTGAACTCCCGTGCTACGGCTTCGGCAGTTAGTCCCATGCCCCAGTAATAATCGGCATGAGCCTTTGTTACTTCATAATTGGGTACGATACGCCATCCACCCATTGGTATAAGGCTCATGGATTCGGCTCCGCCGGCAATGATACAATCGGCCATTCCGGAATGAATACGTGTGGCTGCAATAGCAATGGTTTCGAGACCCGATGAACAGTATCTGTTTACGGTCATTCCCGGAACCTTATCCGTATCAAAAGCCATAAGGGAAATGAAACGGGCAAAATTGAGTCCTTGTTCCGCTTCGGGCATGGCATTACCAACGATCAGGTCATCTACCTGTTCGGCGGCAACATTCGGAACTGCTTTCATCAGATGTTTGATCACGTCTGCTGCCAGATCATCAGGCCGGGTAAAACGAAATCCTCCACGGGTGGCTTTACCTACCGCGCTTCTGAAACCTGCTACAATGTATGCGTTCATTGCTGTAATTTTTAGTTCTTATTTTTCGGACTGCTGTCTTCTGTCTTCTGACTTCTTTCTTCTCAATTAATTTCTCAAAATCTTTCCTCCGGTAAGGATGCTTTGTATCCGCTCGAGTGTTTTCTTTTCTCCGCAAAGAGAAAGAAATGCTTCTCTTTCCAGATCCAGCAGATATTGCTCACTTACCAGGGTAGGAGAGGAGAGCTCTCCGCCACAAAGCACATAAGCCAGTTTTTGAGAGATTTTTACATCATGCTCGGAAATATAATGTCCGTCCAGCATTGATGCCGCTCCCAGATAGGCCAGGCCAAGACCTTGTTTGCCTAATACACGGATATCTTTTCTATGTGCGGGCATGCTATATCCTGCTTTTACCAATTCCAGACATTCGGATTTGGCTTCGGCCAGCAGACGGGAACGGGAAATAACAACCACATCTTTCCCCGGACGAAGATAGCCCAGATCAAATGCTTCAGCAGCCGATGTACTCACCTGTGCCTGACCGATTGTCAGAAAGCGTTTACGGAAGGCATTCAGTTCCACATCTCCTTCTTTTATTTCATCGGAAAGACGAAGTGCAAATTCTTTTGTACCGCCGCCTCCGGGTATTAAACCAACACCGAATTCTACCAGACCCATATACGTTTCGGCATGAGCCACCACTTTATCAGAGTGCATACTCATTTCACAGGCACCGCCCAGCGCCATATTATGTGGAGCAAGTACTACCGGGATAGACGAATAGCGAACCCTCATCATCGTATTTTGAAAAGCCTTGATAGCAAAGTTGAGTTCATCATACTCCTGCTCCACAGCCATCATAAAAATCATTCCTACATTGGCACCAGCCGAGAAATTAGCTCCTTCGTTGGAAATAACGAGTCCGCCGAATTCTTTCTCCGCTTTCTCAATAGCCGTATTGATACCCGCAATTACTTCTCCTCCTATGGAGTTCATCTTACTGTGAAACTCCAGATTCAGGATACCATCGCCGATATCGGTAAGTGTGGCACCTGCGTTTTTCCACACCGTTTTTGATTCACGGATATTGTCAAGCAGGATAAACTGCTCGGTACCCGGTATTGTCTTGTATGATTTGGATGGGATGTCATAATATTTACGCATTCCATTTTCCAGTTTATAAAAGCTTTTTGCACCGCTTGCGAGCATATCGTATACCCATTGTGCGGGTTTTAATCCTGCCGCTTCCATGGCTTTGATGCTCTCGGCCACTCCTAATGCATCCCATGATTCAAAAGGCCCCAGCTCCCATGCAAAACCTGCATTCATAGCTGCATCTATCTTGTATAGTTCTTCGGTGATTTCGGGAATGCGTTTGGACACATATTCAAAAAGGCCATAGAATGTAGCGCGGTAAAAATCACCCGCTTTATCTTTTCCAGCCACCAGCACTTTCATTCTGTCGCGCAGGTTGTCAATAGCTTTGGTGCTTTCCAGCGTAGCGAATTTTACTTTCTGGGAAGGTTTGTAGTCAAGGGTCTTCAGATCCAGTACCTGTATATCTGATTTTCCATTGCCACCTTTCAGTTTCTTAAAGAAGCCTTGCTCTGTTTTGGATCCCAGCCATTTATTCTCAATCATCTTACTGAGATAAGGAGGAATTTTGAATACATCCAGTTTCTCATCTTTCGGACAGCTCTCTGCCACACCGTTGGCTACATGCACCAGCGTATCAAGGCCTACCACGTCGGCGGTACGGAATGTAGCCGATTTGGGTCTGCCTAATACCGGGCCGGTAAGTTTATCCACTTCTTCAACCGATAAGTTCATCTGTTCTACCAGATGGAACAGGCTCATGATGCCAAATACACCAATCCTGTTGGCAATAAAGGCGGGGGTGTCTTTACATAATACAGTTGTCTTACCCAGAAATTTTTCCCCGTATTACATTAGAAAATCGATGACATCGGGTGATGTTTTTGGGGTAGGGATAATCTCGAGTAATTTGAGGTAGCGCGGGGGATTGAAAAAGTGTGTGCCGCAGAAATGATTTTGAAAGTCTTCGCTTCTTCCTTCCGTCATCAGATGAATCGGAATCCCGGAAGTATTAGAGGAAATAAGAGTTCCCGGACGGCGGTATTTCTCCACATTGGTAAATACCTGTTGTTTGATATCAAGCCGTTCTATAACCACTTCAATGATCCAGTCGGCCGATGCTATATCCTTCATGTTATCGTCAAAATTTCCAGTCTTGATCCGGCTGGCGAACGATTTTTTATAGATCGGAGAAGGGTTTGATTTAAGGGCAAAAGCCAGCGCATCGTTTACGATCTTGTTTCTGAGCTTGGGGTCGGTGCCTGCATCTTTGGGGACAATATCCAGCAGCAGCACTTCCAATCCTATGTTTGCAAAATGACAGGCTATGCGGGAACCCATGACTCCGGAACCGAGCACGGCAATTTTTTTGATGACACGTTTGTTCATAAAAAGACAGGTGTTAATACCACCTCAAATATAGGGGAAAAAACAAATCAGGAAAATGATTTGAATGATTATTATTATGCGTGCATAATAATTAGCTGAGATGCAATTCAGTATGCTCCCGGCCGAAATGTTTGAGGATGGATACATGGGAACCAACCGCTTCCCAGAAACCGGTATATTGCAGATAAGGCACTCCGAATTCGTCGGCAGTCTTTTCAACAATCTCCGAAATGGCTTTATAATGTACATGACAGATATTGGGAAACAAATGGTGCTCTACCTGGAAATTCAATCCCCCTACATACCAGTTTACAAAAGGATTGTTACGGGAGAAATTAGAGGTGGTGTTCATCTGATGTATGGCCCAGTCGTTTTCAATTTCATTGGCGTTGTTGGGCTGAGGAAAAGAAGTGCCTTCCACGGTATGGGCCAGCTGAAATACTACGCTAAGGATGAGCCCGCAGGTAACATGCAGCATAACAAAAGCCAGGATAATGGCTCCAAAGCTATAATGGAAAAAATATACCGGAATAAACATCATATAGAAGTAATAGAACGCCTTGATCCCGATAAGGCTGAAGAGCTGACGGTAAAAACCGGCTTTTGATTCTCTGTTTACTCCTTTTTTGCGATAAGCAAACAACTGGAAAAAGTCTTTGCCGGTAACCCAGTGAAGACTCAGAATAGCATAGAAGAAGAAGGCATAAATATATTGCAGACGGAATATTTTACGGTATTTACGATGTGGGGAAAGGCGCATCATATTGGCTCCGTCAATATCGTCGTCCATTTCATTGATATTGGTATAGGTATGGTGCAATACATTGTGCTGTAGTTTCCAGTTAAATACCGCTCCACCCATGAGGTTAAGCGAATACCCCACCCATTTGTTCACTCCCTGACGGGATGAATAAGCATTGTGGTTGGCATCATGCATCACCGACATGCCTATTCCTGCCATACCCATGCCCATCAGAATAAATGCGGCAAACAGAAGCGGGAAGGAGAGGTGGAAAATAAGCATCAGGGAATAGGGCACATAATACATAGCCATCATAAGCACCGTTTTCCATATCATATGGGCATTGGCATGCTTGGAGATGTTATTGGTGGTAAAGTATTGATCCACATTTTGTCTCAAGGTACTGAAGAATTTTGATTTATCCTTGTTGGTAAACCTCACTTTGGCGATCTGACTCATTAATGTTTTTTGTATAAGGGAAAAGAAAAGGCGTGTTGAATTAAATCTGCTTCCTCAGAAGCTAATACAAAGATACGCAGCCTTTTCATCAATGGAGGAAAATCTTTGCTAACAAATGTTTATTCTCTTCCATAATCACCTTCCTTTTCAGGCTCAGCTTGGGACTCAGCTCGCCCCGCTCCACCGTCCACTCTCTGGGAAGCAGTTCTATCCTTTTTATAGTCTCGTAATGGGCCAGGGTATGATTGATTTGTTCGACAGACTTCATGATTCTGTCTTTAATCACCTCATTTTGTATGATCTCCTCATTGCTGGGGTAAGGAATTTTTTTCAATTCACAGTACTCCTTCAGGAATTTGAAGGAAGGAACGATCAAAGCAGCTGCGAATTTCTCATTTTCACCGATAACCATGGATTGTTCGATAAAACGCGACTCTTTTAGCTTGTTTTCGATCATTTGAGGGGCAATATACTTTCCTCCTGATGTTTTGAAGATTTCTTTCTTCCGGTCTGTTATCTTCAGGAATTTGTTATTTACCAGAGTGCCTATATCGCCGGTATGAAACCATCCTTCACTGTCTATAGCTTCGGCGGTAGCATCCGGGCGGTTATAATAACCCATCATCACATTAGGGCCCTTCACCAGAATTTCCCCATCTTCTGCAAACTTGACTGTAACCCCGTCAATGATTTTACCTACGGTTCCGAAACAGGCCGAATCGGGATCGAGGAAATTAACAGCAATAACGGGCGATGTTTCGGTGAGGCCGTAGCCTTCCAGCACCTTTATGTCAGCTGCCCAGAAAATCCTTGCCAGTTTAGGGTTTAATGCAGCACCTCCGGAAACTGTACAACGTATATTACCACCCAGCGCTTCTTTCCATTTGCTGAAAATGAGTTTGCGTGCAATCTTTAGTTTGAATCCATACCAGGCACCATTGGCTCCGTCCATCTCATATTTCTCGCCCAGGTTCACTGCCCAGAAAAAAAGAGTTTTTTTAACAAAACTGAGTTTTTCTCCGGTGGATAAGATCCTGTCATATACCTTTTCCATCAAACGCGGTACGGAAGAGAATACCTCCGGCTTGATTTCTTTCAGGTTATCACTGATGGTATCAATACTTTCTGCATAATAAATCGATACCCCGAGATACATATACAAATAGGTGAGCATACGCTCATAAATATGATTCAGCGGAAGAAAGCTGAGCGCTTTGCAATGTTCATTAACAGGGGCCAGCCTACGGGAAGCATATACATTGCTGAACAGGTTACGATGAGAGAGCATCACGCCTTTAGGCGTTCCCGTAGTACCGGAAGTATAAAGCATGGTGGCCAGCTCGGTATCCCGGATCGACGCCATAATGGAATTAAGTTTGTTGGCGTCTTTGTTCTTTTTTCCAAGCTGCAATATTTCAGACCAGTTAGGAAGCCCTTCCTCTTCATTAAATGTATATATGCCTTTAAAATGATCAAGGCCTTCGGTACAGGCTTTAACCCTGTTATAATGGACTTTGTTGGATACCAGCATATAGCTCATTCTGGCATCTTTGATAATAAACTTCAGATCTGCATCGCTGATAGTAGGGTAGATAGGTACATCCACCCCTCCGGCCTGCAGAATACCCAGATCGGCCATATTCCATTCCGGCCGGTTGTTGGAGATGATCCCGATCTTTTCTCCTTTTTGTAAACCCATAGCCATCAGTCCATAGCTCAGATTATTGGCATAATCAACAAAATCGGCTGTATTGTATTTTACCCACTTGCCATTTACTTTGCCTGCCAGGGCATCATCTTTCGGGAAATGTTGTGCACAATGAGCCAGTAAATCGAATAGTCGGGAAACGGACATAGAATGAATTTATGATTTTAGATTTAGGAATTAAGATTTTAGATTTTGAAGATTTATGACAAGGAAGAAAATAAATCACAAATCTTAAATCATAAATCTTAAATTCGAATTAAGTACTTTCGTGTTCTATAGCACCAAATGTAGAAGTTTTATGCAAATTGAAAACGATCTGAGCCGTTTATTACCAATCCGGTTTCCTATGATTATGGCGCCTATGTTTCTGGTATCCAACGAAGCCATGATGAAGGCTGCCATTGATAAAGGCATAGCCGGCGCTTTTCCTTCGCTTAATTTCCGTAATCCGGGTGAATTGGAGGCATTGCTCGATAAGCTGAACGCTCATCTTTCAGGTAAAAAGGAGGGTACCTATGGTGTCAACCTGATTGTACAGAAAACGAATCCGCTTTATTCCAAACACCTAGCCGTTTGTGTGGAAAAAAAAGTACCTTTTTTTATTACCTCGCTGGGAAGCCCGAAGGAAGTAATTGAAAAAGCTAAAACATATGGAGCCAAGGTGTTTTGCGATGTAACCAACCTCACCCATGCCCGCAAATGTTATGAATTAGGTGCCGACGGGTTTATTGCCGTTGGGCAAGGTGCGGGAGGACATGCCGGACCTTATTCTCTCCAGGTATTAATACCAGCTTTAAGAAAGGCATTCCCGGATAAAGTAGTGATTGCCGCCGGAAGTATGGCTACCGGAGAAGGGATTCTTTCTGTACTTTCATTAGGCGCTTCCGGGGTTTCTGTCGGAACCCGTTTTATTGCCTCTGATGAAGCAGGGGTGAGTCAGGAATATAAACAAGCCATTGTGGATGCCGGCATGGAAGATATCGTGATGAGCGATCGGATCTCCGGAACCCCAAGCACCGTGATCAATACACCCTACGCTCAAAAATTGGGGACCCATCAAAACTGGTTTGAACGACTCCTTTCTAATAATTCAAGAACCAAGAAATGGTTCAAAATGATTGTCCAGATCAGGGGTATGAAAAAGCTGGAAGCATCCATCCACCCGGGTAATTATAAGACCCTTTGGATAGCCGGTCAAAGTTGTGAACTGATACATGATATAAAACCATGTAGTTATCTGATTGACAGGATAATAAGTGAGACGTTAGAAGCAAAACAAAACATGGATAAACTCATTAAGGTATAACATTCATGCAGGCTATTATCTTCTATTTAGCACTTCCTTTTCTTTACTTGTTATCCCTGCTTCCGTTCCCCGTTTTCTACCTGTTTTCGGATTTTGTCTATTTCATGATGTACTACGTTATGGGATACCGCAAGGAGGTGGTTACGGCTAATCTTAAAAAGTCCTTTCCATCCAAAAATGACAAAGAGATCCGTCATATCCGCAAAGCCTTTTATCACTATTTGTGCGACCTTTTTCTGGAGACATTTAAGACGCTTACCATCACTCATTCTTCGGCTTTGAAGCACTGCAGACTGAGTCCCGGTTCCAAAGCATTGTTTGAAAAATACCATAGCGAGCGTAAAAGTGTGATCATTGTCATGGGGCATTTTGGCAACTGGGAATGGGCCGGTAATAGTTTCAGCATGCAATGCCCTCAGCAGCTCTATGTAATTTATCACCCCCTTACCAATAAATTTTTTAACGGACTCATCTACCGTATGCGTACCCGTTTCGGAACAAAGCTGATTGCCATGCGCGATACTTATAAAGATATGGTTAGGTTGAAAGACGAAGTAAATGCGACCGCTTTTATAGCCGATCAGACACCGGCACCGGAAAGTGCCTATTGGACCACCTTCTTAAATCAGGATACTCCCGTATTTCTGGGGACAGAAAAGATTGCCAGAAAAATGAATTATCCGGTGGTGTACGCCAGTGTAAGAAGAGTAAAAAGAGGATATTATGAAATTGTGGCCGAAACGCTTTTTGAAGAACCACGCCTTACTAAAGACGGAGAAATAACCGAAGCCCATACCCGCAAACTGGAACAGGAGATTATTGCTCAGCCTGAAATCTGGTTATGGTCGCACCGGAGATGGAAACATAAAAGGCGGCAGGAGACGGGTGCGGGAGGCAATAAAGGGGAGTGATAATAAAATGGGGCAGGGTCTACTCCCTAAAATATGATCTTAACCACTGCATCCTGCTGCTGCCTCCTGCCGCTTTTTTCTTATTTTTGCCTCTCATTACCCCAATACCCATGTTAAAGGGAAAAGAACTCATTCTTGCCACTAAACCTTTTGCCCAGGAAGACCGAAAGAAGAGCTGGTTCTATTCTCTTTCCACGTTTTTGCTGATGCTGGTATGTTTTGCCTCGATTGTGTTTGTGCCCTGGATACTTGCTAAACTGGTAATCAGCATATTTACCGGTTTTGTGGTGGTCAGGATGTTTGTTATTTATCACGATCATCAGCATCATTCCATCTTAAATAATTCGGTTCTGGCTGATCTTATTTTCGGAGCTTTCGGCATCTTTATCCTGGCTCCAAGCAGTATCTGGAAACGTAGCCATGATTATCACCATGCTCATAATTCCAAATTATATACGGCCAGCATCGGTTCCTACCCGATCATGACAAAGGAAAAATACCTGAATTCAACCCGTGGCGAGCGAAATACCTATCTGGCAATACGGCATCCGTTGACCATCCTGATGGGTTATTTTTCGACGTTTATATACGGTATGTCTATCAAATCGTTTATGAGTAGTCCAAAGCGTCATTATGATTCGCTGATTGCTTTGATATTCCACAGCGCAGCCTATGTCTTTATGTTTTATTACTTCCCCTGGTATATGGTCCTGTTGGTCATTACCTTTCCATTTCTTATAGCCTGTTTTATAGGATCTTACCTGTTTTATGCCCAGCACAATTTTCCGGGAGTTGAATTCAGGGAAAAAGATGGCTGGACTTATGAATTGGCAGCTCTTGAAAGCTCGAGCTATATGCGGATGAATGCATTTATGCGCTGGTCCAGTGCCAATATAGGGTATCATCACATTCATCATATGAATGCCCGGATACCCTTTTACCGTTTGCCCGAAGTGATGGAAAAGATTCCGGAACTGCAGCACCCCAAAACCACTTCTCTTAAACTCAAAGATATCCTGGCCTGTTTCCGTCTCAAGGTTTGGGATCAGGAAAAGAAAGCAATGATTCCCTTGTCAATGGTATAGTGTCTTTCCGACCTATTGTTAATACTACTATCCTTTCCTGATAAAAGTCATTGTCGGGGATCTTCCTTAAAGTGTATATTTGCCGGCCTTTCTGATAAGGATATATTATATGAAGCACCTGTTTTTTTTATTATTAGTTGCGTTTCAGGGTATAAACATCCTCGAAGCTCAAACAGTAAACTCCGTCATTGACGGAACCTGGAATACGGGTAATATCTGGAACACCGGTATTTCCCCGAAAGGTTCTGAAAGCATATCGGTATCAACCAATGTAACAGTGGATGCGGATATTGATATTCACAATGCCGGATCACTCGATATTTCAGGAAGCCTCATCGAAACATCCCTTCGGAACCCCCATAGCCTGAATCTGAGAAACAATACATCCATGACCATTGAAGGGAATACTACCTTTTCGGGCTGTATGACTATTGAAAATAATGCCACACTTACCATCAACAGCGGAACACTAACCGTAGGATGCGCCACCTTTCTGAATAATTCCGTTATTACCCTCAATGCAGGAGCCAGCTTGGTGGTAAATGGAGACCTGGTGATCGATAATAACAGTGGCACAACAGATAATGGAGCCATCATTGTTTATGGCAATGTTACAGCCAGCAATAATTCCTATGTAACGGGTATCACCGGATATATTACCGCCACCGGTACTATGCAAACCTATAATAATGCCTACATTTTTGGAGGTACAGGTTCCTGTTCTAATTGCACCGCTTCCATCACCAATCCTTTACCGGTTGAATTGCTCTCTTTTAATGTTACGGCTTTGAATAAAGAAGCAAAACTTACCTGGACCACCGCCACCGAAACCAACAACGAGTATTTTACCCTGGAACGTTCTTCCGACGGACAACATTTTTCCTATCTGGATAAAGTAGCAGGATCGGGCAACAGTTCCTCTATTCTTAACTATAGCTATATCGATCAGCAGCCCCTCAGCAGCATGGCTTATTATCGTCTTTCTCAAACCGATTATAACGGTAAAAGAACCTATCTGAAAGTAGTTGTGCTTTCACCTTCGGAAAACAATACCTTCCGTATGTATCCTAACCCGGTAAGTAACGGTACGATACCCGTACTTGAATTTTCTTCACCTCAGACAGATACCCCTGTGTTGATTTCCATTCAGGAATTGTCGGGCAGGGAGCTCAATTCCAAAACCATTGTTTTGGTGAAGGGAGAGCAATACATTACTCCCCTGGACGGAACCAACCGGCTTTCCAAAGGCATGTATATTGTTACAGCCACTTCTGGGAATGCCGTTTACAAACAAAAACTGATTATTCAGTAGATTTCTTCCTTTCTTTTGTTTCCTCCTTTAAACATGGAGTCGTTGTGAGTTCACATCGACACGTTTCCTTTAAATATCGATGCATTTCCTTTAAACATTAACACGTTTCCTTTAAACATTGATGCGTTGTTAATCGACATCGACACGTTTCCTTTAAACATCGATTCATTTCCTTTAAACATTAGCACGTTTCCTTTAAACATTGATGCGTTGTTAATCGACATCGACACGTTTCCTTTAAACATCGATTCATTTCCTTTAAACATTAACACGATTCCTTTAAACATGGATGCGTTGTTAATCGACATCGACACGATTCCTTTAAACATCAATACATTTCCTTTAACTATTGATACGATGTGTTCATCTATGAATCCAATTGGTACTCCTGTTGACTCCATGCTGGCTAAAAGCAACTATTTGGAATTATTCATCTTGTTTTAACCTGTTTTTTTGCATTTTTTGTATTTCCCGGCCACCCTTTTTCTTATTTTAGTATACTCAAATCGTTATCAGTAATACCACTTTCCCTTACTTAAGATGGCAGACAATAATACATCCAACGCTTCTTCCGGCAAAGGAGCAACCATGGAGAAGAAATACAAATTCAAAGACCTGCGTGTATACGGTTCGGATGAATGGATGGCCGGCAGCACCAAGAAATACAGACGCGTATATGACCGGGCTGAAACTACCTATATATGGGCCGAACTTTCTTTTTTTAACAAATTGTTTGATGAAGAAGATTGGGAAACAACCTACTGTATAAAGTGTTTTGATATTACCGGGGCCGAAAATGGGGAACGGAAAGAACTTTGTAAGCTGGAAGACAAACTGAAAGTAAGCAAGGAAGAGAATATCATATCTGTTCACCGGGGATGGGGGAATGCTTCACCGGGTGAATTCTGGGCCGCCGGAGACTATTTGTGGGAAGCATACCTGGATGGACAGCTGATAGGGGAGCAGAAAATGTATGTAAACGAAATCGGGAAAGTGGATGCAGCCAACAATCCTTATTTCAGCATCAATTATGTTAAACTGTATCCAGGCGGATTTGAAGGGTGGAAGGAAACAAAACGAACTTATTTAAAGACATTCAATAAAACGAAAACACCTTATGTATGGGTGGAATTCAATTTTAAGGTTAAAGTAAATAAAGGCTATTGGTACGAATTGTTTTTTAATTACTACGATGATGCAGGGCAGCCTAAAGGAACCAGCACCCGTATGTACAAACTGGATTCAGGTAAGCTGGACTGGACCTACACGGTGGATGCCGCCTGGGGAACAGATACTCCGGGTAGCTGGAAAGACGACAAATACACGGTAGAAATTGTGTTCATGGATACGCTGCTGGCAGTGATTCCGTTTGAAACAGGAGCTGAAGATGTGCCAGGAACTGTAGAAGTTCTTACCGGAACTACCGGCAGTGCAACAATACTGAAACAGGAAGAAAATCCTACGGTACAACCCGAAACCCTGGAGGAGCTGTTGACAAAGCTGGATATGCTGATTGGTCTTGAAAGCGTTAAAAAGAACATTCGTGATAATATCAATTACCTCAACTTTTTGAAATTGCGTAAGGAAAAGGGAATTGAGGAAAAAACCAATATGGGTCTCCATTCTGTTTTTACCGGTAACCCCGGTACAGGCAAAACCACCGTGGTAAAAATGCTGGGACAGATCTATCAGCGTATGGGCCTTTTAAGCAAGGGGCATGTGCTGGAAGTGGATAGGGTGGATCTGGTAGGTGAATACCTGGGCCAGACAGCGCCGAAAGTTAAAAAAGCCATCAACGATGCGCGGGGAGGAATTCTGTTTATTGACGAAGCTTATTCTTTGGCAAGGGCGGGACTCGATTCCAAAGATTTCGGAAAAGAGGTGATTGAAATTCTGATTAAGGAGATGTCAGATGGCAAAGGGGATATCGCCATTATGTGTGCAGGATATCCAAAGGAAATGCAGGATTTTGTGGATGCTAATCCTGGCTTACGTTCTCGTTTCTCGCATTATTTCAACTTTGATGATTATATGCCGGATGAATTGCTTCTGATAGCAGAATCGGCCTGTACAAACAAGTCGGTGACCCTTTCGCCGGATGCAAAAAAGCTGCTTGCCGACAAACTGATAGAGGCATACCGCTCGCGCGATGAGAGTTTTGGAAATGCGCGTTTTGCAAACAGCGTTATCGCAGATTCAGAAAAAAATCTGGGTCTGAGGCTGATGAATCATCCCAATATCGAATCGTTGAGTAAGGAAGAAATGTCCATGCTGGAGGCGGATGATATAGCAAAAGTATTTGCTACACAGGGAGGCAAAAAGCTGCGTCTGGATATAGATGAAACATTATTGAAAGAGACCCTTGCTGAGCTGGACGGTTTAACGGGTATGGATTCGGTAAAGAAAGATGTGAATGAGCTGGTGAAACTGGTCCGGTTTTATAAAGAAACCGGCAAGGATGTGTTGAATAAATTCTCACTTCATTCGGTATTTACCGGAAACCCCGGAACAGGAAAAACTACTGTAGCACGTATCATTGCCAGGATATATAAAGGTTTAGGACTGCTGGAGCGGGGACATGTGGTGGAAGTGGACAGAGAGGGGCTGGTGGCAGGATATATAGGACAAACGGCTATCAAAACAGCAAAAAAGGTAGAACAAGCAATAGGAGGGGTGTTGTTTATTGATGAGGCGTATTCCTTAACCGGTTCCCATGAGAGTGATTTTGGCCAGGAAGCTATAGAGGTGGTTTTGAAAAGGATGGAAGATGAGCGGGGAAAATTTGCGGTGATTGCTGCAGGTTATCCGGAAAATATGAAACAGTTTTTGGAAAGTAACCCCGGGTTAAAATCGCGTTTCGACCGTACCTACGTATTTCAGGATTATTCTCCTCAGGAGCTTTATGTGATAGCGCAACATTTGCTGGCTGCCGAACAGGTAAAACCGGATACAGAAGCAGAAGCGCATCTGAAAGCTTATTTCGAAGGCTTGCATGCTATCAAGGATAAACATTTTGGAAATGCACGAACCGTAAGACAGGTGGTAGGGGAGGCGATCAAAAATCAAAATCTCCGTCTCGCATCCATGGATGCCGTATCCCGTACCAGGGATATGCTCGGAACACTAACATTGGATGATGTTAAGGATTTTGTAGCAATAGGAGGAGGCAATGACCGTACCCGGATCGGATTTAAGGGTTAGTCTTATTCCGGTTTGCTTCCTGACGTAACTGACGGGAAGTTTTTTTACTGCCATCATGACTCCAACCCGGAGGGCCGAATAAATACAGCATTTTTGATTTAAGCGAAACCGGCTTACGCAGATCATGGGCCATACTTTTCCATTCATGGAACAGTATTTTTGCAGGAGCATACGAATGTATATTCTCTGTCAATCCATAACGCACTTCTTCGGTCTCTTCTTCAAACGTACCAAACATCCGATCCCAGATAATCAATACCATACCCAGGTTTTTATCCAGGTATGGGATATTGGAGCCGTGATGAACCCGGTGGTGAGAAGGGGTGGCCAGGAACCATTCCAGAAAACCTAATTTGCCCACAAGTTGGGTATGGATAATGATACCATAGATTTGGGTGATGGAATAGATAAAAAGTATATCCCAGGGCCGGAAGCCAAGGAATGCCAGGGGAATAAACCAGATAAACCGGTACAAGGGCTGGAATACGGAAGAGCGGAAGCCAACCGTGAGGTTAAACTCTTCAGAACTGTGATGGGTAACATGTACGGCCCAGAAGAAACGACAAAAATGATCTACCCGGTGTAAGAAGTAAAACAACAGATCTTCAAGCAAGAGTAAGCTCACCCAGTATACAACCGGGTTATGCAGTTCCATAAAGCGGAACCGGAGGAAATAGGTGATAACAAAGAAAAAGACACCCCTCATACAGAAATCCAGCAGAAAATTGGCTGCATTCATCCAGATATTGGTAAGTATCCCTTTGGTAGAATGCAGATGCCTTCCATGGAAGTGGCTCAGCAGCATTTCGATCCCAATCAAAATAACATAGAAAGGGGCGGAAATACCAAACAACAAATAAAAAGCTCTGTCCATTGATGCAAATTTAACAATTGCCGGGGTACGAAAACCCGATAAGGTGAAAGCCCTATGACCATTGGGCTTAAAAGGGTGTTATTAACAAAACATCGATTTATCAACAAAATCAAGGAATAATTGCCCTGAAGTTTGCGCTGATAGCGGACTTGACATATTTTAGCAACGTTAAACCAAAATGTTAAACCCTTTAATAAATCAACGCATGAACAAATCAGAACTGATTGACGCAATTTCGACTGAAGCAAAAATTTCCAAAGCTGACGCAGGAAGAGCGTTGGATGGTTTTATCAGCAGCACCACTAAGGCCCTGAAAAAAGGTGACCGTGTTGCACTGGTTGGATTCGGTACTTTCTCTATCAGCAAAAGAGCTGCTCGTACCGGCCGTAACCCACAAACTGGTAAAGCTATTCAGATCAAAGCAAAAAAAGTAGCCAAGTTCAAAGCTGGTGCTGATCTTGCAAAGACTGTAAACAAATAATTTATTGTTATCAGTGAAGGCCCTGTCGGAAACGTCAGGGCTTTTTTTTTACCACTACTTTCGGGTCGGATTATCCCAATCTGCGTTTTACCAGTGCATCTGTTTTTTCAATCAGTTGCTGTGGAGTCATGGTTCTCCATGGCATCTCATCAAGTTGTCCTCCGGAAATAAAATAATAGTCCAGATTCCGTTGTAGAAATTCCGCCAGCACATGTTCTCTGAAATTCATAAAAACAATCCATCCATCTTCCACATCATCCAGCCATTCTTCATAATAACAATCATCGGAGTAATGAAAGTTCAGTACATTCTCGCCGATAAGGATAAACCGTTTAATGCCTTGAGCAATCATCAGATCGGCAATATCCCGTTTCAGGATCATGATATCGTTATGCAAACAGTCATTCCATTCCCCAATCAACTCAATGATAGCAGCGCCTTCGGTATAAT